>ERZ1740060.193-NODE-193-length-47169-cov-21.183024_pt1 | contig 47169 bp, 46 predicted proteins | sample MGYA00581743_ERZ1740060 | MGnify/ENA primary metagenome ERZ1740060 (study PRJEB43018, sample SAMN04849235) | marine metagenome | isolation source: floating plastic debris | place: Pacific Ocean | collected 2008-08-27 | study: EMG produced TPA metagenomics... | reverse complement strand
GCAGCCGTGCCGGTGCCTGGTCGATTTTGCGGCGTGTGGCGCCTTATCTGTGGCCTAGGGATGCACCTGCGATGCGGGTGCGGGTGGTGCTGGTGCTGGCGATTGCGGTGCTCGTGGTCTCAAAGCTGATCGCGGTGGCAACGCCCTATGTCTTCAAGTTGGCCGTCGACACGCTGAGCGGAGAGGCGGTTCAAAGCCCGACGATCTTGCTGACATATGGCGCGGTTGGGCTGACGCTGGCTTATGGCGTGACACGGCTTGCCTCGACAGGGTTTCAGCAACTGCGGCTGGTTATCTTTGCGCCGGTGACTGAACGCGCCTCGCGGCGCATCGCGCTTGCGGTCTTTGCGCATATCCATCGGTTGTCCTTGCGCTATCATCTGTCGCGGCAGACCGGGGCGTTAGCACGCATCATCGACCGCGGTGTCGCGGGCATTCAAACGGTGCTGAGCGTCGCACTTTTTTCCACCGGGCCGCTGATCCTTGAGCTGGTACTGATCTGCGGGGTGCTGGTGACGGTCTTTGACCCACGGTTTGTGGGCATCGTGGCCGTCACGATCGTGACCTATGTCGCGTTCACCTTTGTCGTCAGCGAATGGCGCGTCGGGCTGCGCCGCGAGATGAATGATCGCGACAAGGACATGAACCAAAAGGCGATGGACAGCCTGTTCAACTTTGAAACGGTCAAATATTTTGCAGCGTCTCACCGCGAAGAAGCCCGTTATGAGGCAGCGCTGCGCAGCTTTCAGGGCAGTTCGCTTCGGGTAACGTATTCGATGGCTGCGTTGAATTTCGGTCAGGCGTTCCTGATTACCACGGGGCTCGTCGCAGTGATGGCGCTTGCGGCCCTTGGGGTTGAAAACGGCACGCTGACGGTGGGCGACTTCGTGATGGTCAATGCCTATATGCTGCAGGTGATCGGACCGCTGAACTTTCTGGGCGGGATTTATCGGCAGCTGCGCCAATCGCTTGTGGATATGGACGAGATGTTTGGCCTTCTGGATCGTCCCGCCGAGGTGTCCCAAAAAGCGGATGCGCGCAATCTGACTGTCACGCGGGGCGAGGTGACGCTGACAGGTGCGCATTTTCACTATGATGCCAATCGTCCGATCCTGAAAGGCGTCGACATTCATGTGGGCCCAGGCGAAACCGTTGCCATTGTCGGGCCGTCCGGTGCGGGCAAGTCGACCATCGTGCGGCTGTTGTTCCGGTTTTACGATGTGACCGAAGGGGCGCTGTTGATCGATGGGCAGGATGTGCGCGATGTGACCTTGCAAAGCCTGCAGGAAAATATCGGCGTCGTGCCGCAGGACACTGTGCTTTTCAACGACACGATTGGCTACAACATCGCCTATGGTAACCCCGCTGCCAGCGCCGAACAAATCGAGGATGCGGCGCGTTCGGCACAGATTTATGACTTCGTGATGAGCTTGCCCGATGGCTTTGACACATATGTCGGGGAACGCGGTCTGAAGCTGTCAGGTGGGGAAAAGCAACGCGTGGGCATCGCACGCACGCTGCTGAAAGACCCGCCGATCATTCTGCTGGATGAGGCAACTTCAGCGCTCGATTCCGAAACTGAGCGTGACATTCAGGACGCGCTGGACCGGATGGGGGAGGGGCGTTCGGTCCTGGTGATTGCACACCGGCTTTCAACCGTTGTGAGCGCGGATCGCATCTATGTGCTGCATGATGGACGCGTTGTCGAAGAAGGCACACATCCTGCGCTTTTGGCCGCTGATGGGCGCTACGCCCGAATGTGGGCCCGTCAACTGCGCGAAGAGGCTGCATGAACCTGTTTCACGGTCCATGCAGCCCCTGCTGTTCTAATCTAAACCTAAATATGGTCGCTCGGGGCAGGTGCCCCCGTGCGCGGATGGATTATTCGGTTGCGACTGCTGCGTCCGTCAGCTTGCCCAAAGCCCCTGTCATCATCTTGATGACTTCGGCATCGGCCGCAATGTTGTGGGTGGCGGCCAGTCCGGCGGGGTCGTGATAGACGACCTGCACTTGCCCGCTTGCGTCTTCATAGGCCAGCACGCGCAACGGTAGATCAAGCCCTGCGGTAATGGCAGCCTGCATCGCGGGCGTGCCCAGCTTGGGGTTTCCGAACATCAGCATCTGCGCCGGAGCCAGCTCTGATCCGACACTTTCGGCACCTTTGGCGTGATCGACGCGCGCAAAGACCGTGGCGCCTGCATTGCCGACAGCGGCCTCAAGCCGATCAAGGGTTTCGGCCACGCTGTGCGGGCTGGGTTTGCTCACAAGATCAGCAGCGCTGACACCGGGGGCGGCAGCACACAGCGCCAGTGCGCAGAGGAAAGATCGTAAAGTCATAGAACATGTCTCCTGATTGTTCAGAGGAACACTATGACTGATCCACAGCCAGGCGGCCCGTCACAAGCGCGTGACGGACAGACGATGGGCGCTACTCTGCCGCTTTGAGCGGGGCAACTTCGCGGGTTGGTCCGTCGGGATCGTCCCACAGGATTTCAGGCGCTTTCACGCGGCCTGCTTCGCGGGCCAATGCCCAGTCTTGCGCGGCCTTGCTGGAATTGCCCATCGACATCTTGGCCAGCAATTGTGCCAGCCAGCGGGCGTATGTGGTCACCCAAACACGCAGTGCCAGCATGGACGGCGTAAAGACCAGCGTCAGCACCGTCGCGATGCCCAGGCCAAAGACGACGGCGGTGGCCAGTTGCTTCCACCACAAGGCGGTTGGGCTGTTCAGGGAGTATCCACCCCCGATGAAATCAAGGCTGAGGCCAAACATCATTGGTGCAAGCCCGGCCATGGTGGTGATCGTGGTCAGCAGGACCGGTCGGATCCGCGCCTCGGCCGTGCGCACGATCGCCTCAATCCGGGGCATATAGCGGGAATATTCCTGATAGGTGTCGATCAGCACAATGTTGTTGTTCACCACGATCCCGGCCAGCGCCACAATCCCCGTGCCCGTCATGATGATCGAGAAGGGTTGATCCATCACCAGCATGCCGATCAGCACGCCGGTTGTGGACAAGACCACCGCCAGCAGGACCAGAACGGCATTATAAAAGCTGTTGAACTGCGCCAGCAGGATGATGAACATCAGCCCCAGCGCGCCTGCAAAAGCGCTGATAAGGAACTGGCCACTTTCTTCCTGCTCTTCCTGATCGCCAGTCCATTCAAAGCTGACCCCTTGGGGCAGGACGTCGCCCCCGTCGAGCCAATCGTTCAGCGCACCGATGCGTTCGGTGGGGTTGATCGGCGCGCCGTCCTCGTTGGTCAGGTTCGGCAGGACATCTGCTTTTACATCATAAAAGCGTTGCTGATCGACGCGGTCGATCTGGGCCAGCTTTGCCACGGGCTTTCGGCTGATGAAGTTTGACAGTGGGACAAGCCCGTCTGAGGTGCGTACCTTGAGGTTATCCAGCGTGGAGAGCACGCGGTCTTGTTCGGGAAGGCGCACGCGGATGTCGATTTCTTCGTCAGAGCTGTCAACGCGCATCGTGTCCAGCAAAATGCCGCGCGTGACCAGTTGCACCATGGCGCCCACGGTCAGCACATCGGCGCCGTAGCGGCCCGCTTTTTCGACGTCGACATCGATTTGCCAGTCAATGCCGGGCAAGGGCAGGGTGTCTTCGATCAGCGTCAGGCCTTCGGTTTGTTCAAACCGTGCGCGGACCAGCAGCGCAGCCTGGGCCAGTTCGTCAAGATCGTCGCCTTTCAGCCGTAGGTGCACCGGCTTGCCCGAGGCGGGACCTTGAGCGAGCTCTGAAATTTCGGTCTGGATGCCGGGGATTGTGGCCAATTGTATGGCCAGCTCATCGATCACGACATTGCCGTCCAGCGTCGGGTCATCGGCGCGGTCTTCCCACGGTATTGTTTCAAACTGGATCTGACCGACGCTATCTTGCGGCGTGGCAGCTCCGGAGGCGTCTGTATTCAGGCCGCCGCGTCCGGCGAAGGCAAAGGTGTTCACGACGCCCGGATGGGCTTTGACGATGTCTTCGGCTTGCCGCAGCAGATCGTCTTTTTCGTCAAGCGACAGGTTTCCGCGGGCGCGGACATAGGCGATGGCCTGTTCGGGTTCGGACTCCACAAAGAATTCAACACCGTTGTTGTTCTGGGTGAAGGTGATGAACACCGCCAGGACAAAGCCCGCGATGGCGGCAATCGACAGGATCGGCATGATCGGATTGCCTGCGATCAGCCTGATAAAGCGGCCAAAGCCGGTGCGCTGATGACCGGCATTGATCTTGCGGGCCGAGCGTCTGATTTCGATAGCGCCCATCACCACCGAGAGCGACAGCGCACCGATCAGGAACATCAAAACACCTAATGCAGTGCCAAAGCCGCCCGCATCGGCGCCCAGCAGATAAGCTGGGTTGAGCAATTGCATCGCCCCCATAAAGACCAGCGCAAGCACGGGGATCAACAACGCCGCGCGGGTTATCCAGCGATAGCCCCGCAGCCAGTCAGAGGCATAACCGATCACGCGCGAGATGCGCCCTGTCACACCGCCCATCACGGGCAGGTAGATCAGTGCCACGACCAACGAGGCGGACAGAACGAAGATCAGGGTTACTGGCAGCATGCCCATAAATTCGCCCGGAACACCCGGCCAGAACAGCATCGGCAGGAAGGCACAAAGCGTGGTCGCGGTTGAACTGACGATGGGCCAGAACATCCGCTGGGCGGCTTCGACATAGGCCGCCATCGGGCCAGAGCCTTCCTTAATGCGCCGGTCGGCATATTCGACCACCACGATGGCGCCATCGACCAACATGCCGACGGCAAGGATCAAGCCGAACATCACGATGTTTGAAATCGAAACACCCATCACCGCAAGGAATGCGAAACACAGCAGGAACGAGGTCGGAATCGCAAAGCCCACTAGCAGCGCCGAGCGCGAGCCAAGCGAGGCCAGAACCACGATCATCACCAACGCGATGGCCGTCAGCACCGAACCTTCAAGCTGGCTGACCATGGAGGCGACCTGCCGGGACATATCGTTGGAGGTGCCGACCTGAATGGCGCTTTGCAGCTCGGGTGGCCAGCTTTGACGTTCAAGTTCGACTTCGGATTTGACCAGATCGGCAGTGTCGATCAGGTTGAAGCCTTTGCGTTTGACGACCTGCAACGCAACTGTGTTGACGCCGTTGAACCGTGCAGTGCCTTCGCGATCTTCAAAGGTCAGGTTGATCGTGGCCAGATCGCCCAGCGTGATGACGCGGTCCCCTTCGGTTTTAACCGGAAGGTCATAGACATCGCGCGGCTCATCAAAGGACGACGGGATCTTGACGGCAAAGGCGCCGCTTTGGGTTTCGACTTCACCGGCAGCGATCAGTTGGTTGTTGTTGGTGACAACGTCAATCAGTTCAGAGGCGGTGGCGTTATAGGCTTCAAGGCGCAGCGGATCGATCACCACTTCAAGCATCTCGTCGCGCTGTCCTGCCAGACCGGCTTCGAGGATCGGTTCTAGGCTTTCAAGGCGATCCTGTAGATCCCGCGCAACACGCAGCAGCGTGCGTTCGGGCACATCGCCGGTGAGGTTCACGATGATGATCGGGAACTCGGAAAAGTTGATCTCGTTGATCGAATACTGCTCGGCCCCATCGGGGAAATCTGCCTGCGCCTTTTGCATTGCGTCGCGCACATCGGCCATGATCTTGGTCTTGTCCCAGCCAAATTCGAACTCAAGCGCGATACCGCCATAGCCTTCGGCAGCGGTGCTGGACATGGTTTTCAAGCCGTCCAGATCAGACAGCTCAGTCTCCATAGGTTTGACGAGCAAGGTCTCGGAATCCTCGGCCGAGATGCCGGGGAAGGGGACCGACACGAAAAGCGCCGGGATTTCGATGTCAGGCTCACCTTCCTTGGGCAGGCCCACATATGCAAAGCCGCCCACAAGGATCGACAGCGCGATAAAGGCCATAACCATCCGCGCACGGTTGGCGGCCCAGGCAACAACACCGATCATTGGGTGACCTCTTGGTAGGTGGCATCGACGGGAACACCGTCGATCACGAACTCCTGTCCGATGGTGATAATGTCAGCCTCAGGCGCCAGCCCGGTGACCCAGACGCCATCAATCGTGTCGCGCAGAAACGTGATGGGTCTGAATTTTGCCATCCCATCCTGCACGATGCGCACGCCGATCGTGCCCTCGTCTGACAATGTCATGGCCGAGGCTGGGATCAAATGCGCATCAGCTCCGTCTGAGGCGATGGTGATTTCGGCCGTTTGCCCATCGCGGATTGTCAGATCCTGATTGGGCACTTCGATTTCGACACGGAAGGTACGTGTCATATTGTCAGCAGAGCGCGACAGGAACGTCACGCGGCCTTCGACCTGTTCGCCAGTGGCAAGCATTGCAGCTGCAGGTGCACCGACAGTGACACGATTGACTTCGGTTTCCGGCACGAAGCCGACCAGTTTGATCGGATCAAGCTGGATGATGGTGGCGCAATGTCCGCCCGGTTGCAGCAACGTCCCAAGCTCTGCCGCATCGCTTTCCAGAAGGCCTGCGAAAGGGGCCGTAATGTTGAGGCGGTCCAGATCCTTGCGGGCGGCTTTGACCGCCGCTTGTGCGGATTGCAGTGTGGCCTGTGCGCCAATGGCGCGGGTTTCCGAGGCAAACCCGCCTTCGGCAAGTCGGGCCGCGGCGGTATTGTTGATCTCGGCCTCGGCCAAGCGGGCCTCAGCTTCGGCCAGGATCGCCTCGCGGGTGCCGGGGTCAAGCTGGCACAACAGTTGCCCGGCTTCAACATAGGCGCCTTTACGCAGCGGTTCAGACACCACCAACCCCGAGATTTCGGCCTGAACGTCAACTTGCCTTGCGGCTTCGGTGCGCCCACGGACCAACACGGCGCTGTCAATTTCCTGTGCGACTGACCGCATGGCCACGACCGACACGCGGTTTGGCGCCTCTGCAACAGCGTCGTCTTGCGCCGTTTCCTCTTCGGAGACGGCCGCGAAGGCCAGTAACGCGTCTCTTTCGAACACCAGAAGATAGAGGCTGGCGGTCACCAAGATTGCGGTGAGAAGTGAAATGAGTCGCATTCAATGCCTCGTTTAGTCGTATTTTAAGGGGGCATGGGCGTAACATCGCCGCAGAATCCCTCATGTGAATAATAGTCACATAGTTGTTTTTCGGTAAACCAACCAGTTCAGATTATAAAATTCTGCCCTTCAGAGCAAGATTTACACTGTGCGCAATGACACATGCGTCTTGGCAATCGTGCAGAAGTCACGGTAAGAGGGGAAAAATGCGGGTGGGAGGCAGTCCGTGAGCGATACAGACAGCTTTATCGAAGAGGTCAGTGAAGAGGTCCGTCGGGACCGTCTTTTCAACTTGCTGCGCCGGTATGGCTGGATCGCAGCGGCTTTGGTCGTGTTGGTTGTTGGCGGCGCTGCATTCAACGAATACCGCAAAGCTTCGGACCGCGCCGAAGCGCAGGCACGCGGGGATGCGCTGCTTGGCGCGCTTGAGCAATCCGAGCCGGGCGCCGCTTTGGCCGCTGTGGCTGAGGACGGGTCTGTCCCGGCGTTGATGCTGGCGGCTGCCGCGCTTGAGGAAGAAGACAAGCTGGAGGAGGCGGCGACGCTGCTCGATCAGCTTGCAAGCACGCCCGAGGCGCCGATCATCTACCGCGATGTGGCGACCTTGAAATCGGTCATGCTGCGCGCCGAGACATTGAGCGCCGATGACAAGCGCACGCGCCTTGTTGGGCTCAGCGCGCCGGGTAACCCGTTGCGCCTGCTGGCCGAAGAGCAACTGGCGCTGGTCGATATTGAAACGGGCGATCTTGACGCGGCTGCGGCCCGTCTGGATGCGATCGAGGCCGATGCTGAAGCAAGTGTGGGCTTGCGCCTGCGCGTCGAGCAGTTGAAACTGGCGCTGGGTCTGAGCGCGCAATCGTCTGATGCAGCCGCGCCGGACGGGAATTAATACACGACGTCAGGGCAGGCTTTCTGGCCCCCCGGCAATGACAGGAATGAGGGTTTCGCAGTGACGCACGCACGCCGGATTTGTCTTTTGGGGGCCTTGGCCTTGTTGGCCGCCTGCGGCAACCGCGAGGTTATTCTTGAGGGCGAGCGGCTTGATCTGCGCGCGTCGCTTGATCCTGAAAGCGCGGTGGTCGAAGACGCTGCGCCGCCCTCGACAGAGATCACGTTGCCGGCGCAGGTCAATCATTCCGAGTGGACGCATCGCAACGGAACCGCCTCGCACCGCATTCAGCATCCGGCTTTGGGCAGCAGTCTTGCATCGCTCTGGTCCGCTAATATCGGCTCAGGCGACAGCCGCAAGCACCGGATCACAGCCGATCCTGTTGTCAGTGCCGGGCGGGTGTTTACGCTGGACAGTCAGGCGACGGTCAGCGCAACCTCGACCAGTGGTGAACGTATCTGGTCTCGGGATCTGACACCGCCGACAGATCGCTCATCCGACGCATCAGGTGGCGGTCTGGCCGTTGATGGCGACACGGTCTACGTCACCACGGGCTTTGGCGAGTTGAGCGCGCTTGATGTCGCCACAGGCGAGGAGAAGTGGGTGCAAGGCCTTGACGGCGCCACCACGGGCGCGCCCACCGTGCGTGACGGTCTGGTCTATGTCATCTCGCGCGATAGTCAGGGCTGGGCGATCAACGCGGCAACCGGGCGCATCGAATGGTCGGTCACAGGCACGCCAAGCACCAGCAATATGGTCGGTGGTGCCGGTCCCGTTGTTGGCGACAAACTTGCGGTTTTTGCCTTTGGCTCGGGTGAGTTGGTTGGCACATTCCGCAAAGGCGGTGTGCAGGTCTGGAATTCGTCTGTGTCGGGGGCCCGGCAGGGCCGTGCCTATGCGACGGTGACTGATATCACCGGCGATCCGGTTATTGATGGCGATGTGATCTATGCGGCCAACCAGTCCGGCCGCATCGTGGCGCTGAACGCCGGTTCCGGTGAGCGGATCTGGACAGCCAAGGAAGGCGCCTACAGCCCGGTTTGGCCCACGGCGGGATCCGTGTTTCTGGTGTCGGACGAAGGCAAGCTGGTGCGCCTTGAAGCTGAAACCGGTGAAGAGGTTTGGTCTGTCGATCTGCCCTATTTCCGCAAGGAGCGTCCGCGCCGTCTGAAAGCTGTCTTCGCGCATTATGGTCCTGTGCTGGCGGGTGGTCGTTTGATCGTTGCCTCTAGCGACGGTGTCATCCGCAGCTTTGATCCGGCGACAGGCGCGCTGGTGTCGACAACGGATATCCCGGGCGGGGCCACGACGAACCCGGTTGTCGTAAACGGCACGCTATATCTGGTTTCGGGCCGCGGGCAGTTGCACGCGTTCCGCTAAGAGCGGGCTTTCCGTCATCGCCGCGATACTGTAAGCGGCAGGCCTGATACTGCCGGAGTCGCGGAAATGTCGTTCACACTGGCCATTGTCGGCCGTCCCAATGTTGGTAAATCCACGCTGTTCAACCGTCTGGTGGGCAAGCGTCTGGCCTTGGTTGATGACCAGCCCGGCGTGACACGCGATCTGCGCGAAGGCGAGGCGCGGCTGGGTGATCTGCGCTTTACGGTGATTGACACGGCGGGGCTTGAAGAAGCGACGGATGCATCGTTGCAAGGCCGGATGCGCCGCCTCACGGAACGCGCGGTGGACATGGCCGATGTGTGCCTGTTCATGATTGATGCGCGCGCGGGTGTCCTTCCCGCCGACGAAGTTTTCGGAGAGATTTTGCGCAAACGCTCTGAGCATGTGTTTCTGGCGGCGAACAAGGCCGAAGGTCGTGCGGCGGAAGCGGGCGTGCTAGAGGCTTATGGGTTGGGTCTGGGCGATCCGTTGCGCATTTCGGCAGAGCATGGCGAGGGTCTGGAAGACCTCTATGCAGCGCTGATGCCGCTGGCGGATGTCTTTGCCGAAAAAGCCGCTGCAGATGCGCCTGAAGTCGATGTCGAGGTTGAGGACGGCGACGAGGACGGCCCGCGCAAGCTGACCAAGGACAAACCCTTGCAAGTCGCGGTGATTGGTCGCCCGAATGCCGGTAAATCCACGCTGATTAACAAGATCATCGGAGAGGATCGTTTGCTGACCGGGCCGGAAGCCGGCATCACACGGGATGCGATTTCTGTGATGGCGCAGTGGGGCGATACGCCGGTGCGTATTTTCGACACCGCGGGCATGCGCAAACGCGCGAAAGTGCAGGAAAAGCTTGAAAAGCTGTCGGTCTCGGACGGTCTGCGCGCGGTGAAATTTGCGGAAGTCGTGGTGGTTCTGCTGGATGCGGATATCCCTTTTGAGCAGCAGGACCTGCGCATCGCGGATCTTGCGGAACGCGAAGGCCGCGCGGTGGTCGTCGCGATCAACAAGTGGGATCTGGAGCCTGAAAAGCAGGCCAAGCTGCGCGACCTGCGCGAGAAGTTCGAGCGGTTGCTGCCGCAGTTGCGCGGGGCGCCTTTGGTGACGGTGTCGGCTAAGACAGGTAAAGGGCTGGACCGGCTGGAAGGCGCGATCTTGCGGGCCCACGAGGTGTGGAACCGCCGGGTCAGTACGGCGCAATTGAACCGCTGGCTGACGGACATGGTCGAAGCGCATCCACCGCCCGCACCAGGTGGGCGCCGCATCAAGCTGCGCTATGCGACACAGGTGAAGACGCGTCCTCCGGGATTTGTGGTGATGTGTTCGCTGCCCGAGAAGCTTCCGGAAAGCTATTCGCGTTACCTTGTGAATGGTCTGCGCGAGGATTTTGATATGCCGGGCACGCCGATCCGACTGACCATGCGCTCACAGGCCGACAAAAACCCTTACAAGGATAAGAAGAAATCCACGCCGTCGCGGTTGCGCAAGCACTTGGGTAAGGGGCGCGCGGACGAGTAGACGTTGCGCGCTTTTCGGGGTTTGGGATGCCTTCGGCGAGGATATTTGGAAAAAGCGAAGCGGCTTCCAGTAGGAGACTCTAAAAAAGCGAAGCGGCTTTCAGTGAGAGACTCTTAAGAGCAAAGGGGTTTCCAGCGGAATGCGTAAAGGCGAAGCGGTTGTTGGTAAGCGCCGTGTCTTTAGATTGAGAAATGCGCTGCTCTCCGCGTGTGATTTAGCTTGAGCGCCCCCAGCTGAAAACCAAGGCCACGATGCCCGTGCCTGCCAAGCCGAGGATTGCGGCGTTTCCACCCCAATTCGCGATCATGATGGCCACCAGTGCCCAGACGACAGTTGCGCCATATTCAGGTGCGCGGTGGGTGCGGCCCTGAATCACAAACGCAAAGACAACCGCCAGCGCCAATGCGATCAGCGCAGCGGTGTCCTCGGACACAACGCCATAGCCTGCCAGCATCAGGCCAATGGCGACAAAGCTTGCCGCACTCAGCCAGCCTGCATACACCGCGACCGGCGTCTGCAGCAGCCAGCGATCTTGGGCATCGCTTGTTTTGAAGAACGCCCAGAGGGCTGTTATCAGCATTCCCCATATCATTGCCGTTGCGGCAGGTGGGTTCTGATTGGCCACCATCAGCCAAGGCGCGCCAATCACCAGTGACAGGGTCAGTGGCAGGCGCACGCTGTCCCAGACCGGATCGCTGCTGCGTTTCCAAAGGCCAAAACCTGCGTGGACGATCAGCCCCAGATAAATGGGTCCCCAGATTGCGAACGCATAGCCTGCCGGCTGCACCGGAGGGTCATCCTGTGGCACCGGATAGAGGTTGGGATCAAAGCCGTTGAACGGAGAAAAGAACGGGGCAGCCGCAAAGGCGAGGGCTGCGAGCAACAAAAGGATCGCTTTGGTCATAAGGGGGGCTTGTCCGGGAAAAGATCGTTTAACTGAAAGGCCTGTGCAACGTCACGCGCGGCCGCGGCATTCAGGCGATTGCGCCTGAGATAGCTGATTTTGGCGTCCATTTTACCGCGTCTTTGGCGGATGTTTTCGCCGTGGTTCACCACGTACAAGGCTGCGGCAAACGGCACCGGTTGCAAGATAAACCCATAAGCAGCGAGGTTTTCATGCATGTCCTTATGCCGCCCGCGGGCATTCAGAGGCTCGGCAAAGGCGGGGCCATGGCGGAAATCGAACCGCGCGGCAACGCATGAGCCGCATTCGCGATTGAACGATTTGGCAAAGGGTCGGCGCAAGCTGCGCGCGCCCAGATAGGCCATTTGCAGACTGCCCAGATCCATCATGTAACCATGGGTGATATAGTAGCCCTGGCCATTATTATCGGCGGTGATATGCGCCACAAGATCGGGATGCACGATGTCATCGGCATCCAGTTGAAAGAGATATCCATCGCCGCTCTCAGAGGTGCTGAGATGGGCGGTCATCTGTTTGATTTTAAGCCATTTATCAAAGTTGAGAGCGTTTTTATCGGTCTCGGTATCGGGCACCGCATAGGGCAGAAACTGCACATGGGCATCAAAAGTGATGCCTTTGGGTTGGTCTTGGCCGCAGATCAGCATGCGCCACTGGTCGCTTGTCTGATTGCGCAGACTGCGCACAGTCGCTGCCAGATTGGCGCAGATGACATCCCAATCGAAAGCGCGGTTTTTCGAGATAAGCGGCGTTGCAAAGATCACCTCTGGTGCCGTGGATGGTGGCAACGGCGCGTTGGCGGCCTGCCACGCCGCGCCTTTTTGTTGCAAGGCCTTTAATTGTGCCCGCCTTTCGGAGGCATCACTCATGCAAGCGCCCCATCGGCTGTGATCGTGGATTTGCCGCCCAGGTAAGGCGCCAGCACGTCGGGCAGATTGACTGATCCGTCTTCTTGCTGGCCGTTTTCCAGCACCGCGATCAGGCAACGCCCCACCGCAAGGCCGGAGCCGTTCAGCGTGTGAACGAACTGCGGTTTGCCGCCTTCGGCAGGCTTGAAGCGCGAATTCATGCGGCGGGCCTGGAAGTCGCCGCAGACCGAGACCGAGCTGATCTCGCGGTAGGTGTCCTGTCCGGGCAGCCAGACCTCGATATCGAAGGTTTTGCGCGCGCCAAAGCCCATATCGCCGGTGCAGAGCACAATCGTGCGGTAGGGCAGGCCCAACTTTTCCAGGATCGCCTCGGCGCAGCCGGTCATGCGGGCGTGTTCTTCAAGCGATTTGTCCGGGTGCGTGACGCTGACCATCTCGACCTTTTCGAATTGGTGCTGGCGCAGCATGCCGGATGTATCACGGCCCGCGCTGCCAGCCTCGGACCGAAAGCACAGCGAATGGGCCGTGTAGCGGCGGGGTAGGGTGGCTTCGTCGATGGTTTCGCCATGCACCAGATTGGTCAGCGATACCTCGGATGTGGGGATCAGCCACCAGCCTTCGCGGGTCAGGTAGCTGTCCTCGCCGAACTTTGGTAATTGCCCTGTGCCGTACATCATCTCTTCGCGCACAAGCACCGGCGCGTTGGTTTCCGTCAGGCCATGCTCATCGACATGGGTGTCGATCATAAACTGCGCCAGTGCGCGGTGCAGGCGGGCGACGGCACCTGACAGGACGACAAAGCGCGAACCGGAGAGCTTTGCGGCGGTCTCAAATTCCATGCCGGTTTGCACGGCGGGCAGTTCATAATGCTCGACCGGTTTGAAATCAAAGCTGCGCGGGGTGCCCCAGCGCTTGATCTCGACATTGTCATCCTCATCCGCGCCGTCGGGCACGTCGTCGAAAGGCAAGTTCGGCAGGCCCATGAGCAAATCGGTCAGCTTGGCGTCTTCCGCCTTGGCCTCGTCATTTAGGCGTGCGACCTCGGCCTTTTTATCGGCCACGAGCGCGCGCAGACGTTCAAATTCGTCCTCGTCCCCACGACCCTTGGCGGCACCGACTTCCTTGGAGGCCTTGTTCTGTTCGGCCTGCGCGGTCTCAGAGGCAAGGATCTTGGCCCGGCGCGCTTCGTCCAGTGCCAAAATCACGGATGACACCGACCCAGCCCCAACCCGAGAGATCGCCGCATCGAAAGCAGCGGGGTTTTCACGGATGGCACGAATATCATGCATGGGATCAGTCCTTGGTTGATGTCACATCTTCGACCCCCATATGCCCTAGTGCTGCGGGGTTTTGAACCGCGAAATAACGCGGGTAGTGGCATTGCAACTGTTCGGACCCGCCGCTAGGGTGCGCCGACTTTCACGGGCGGCGCCCGACAACACGAAAAAGAGGTCCTGATGGAAGGCAACGCATTCGCCCAATTTATCCCGCTGATCCTGATTTTTGCGATCATGTATTTCCTGCTGATCCGTCCTCAGCAGAAAAAAGTCAAAGAGCACCAGGCGATGGTCGCAGCGCTGCGCCGCGGAGACCAGATCGTCACGCAAGGGGGCCTGATCGGCAAAGTCGTCAAGGTCAAAGAGGATAACGAGGTCGAGGTCGAACTGGCCGACGGCGTCAAGGTGCGTGTGGTCCAGTCGACTGTGGCGCAGGTCTTGTCCAAGACCGAACCGGCGAAGTCCTGAGACGTAACGCAAGCGCCTGAGGGGGCCGGTCATGCTGCAAATCGAAGGCTGGAAGCGCCTCACGATCTGGTTTTTCGTTGCCGTGGGGTTGCTGTTGGCGGTGCCAAACGGCTTTTACACCCGCGTTGAGCAACATAATGACGCTGTTACCCAAATGGAGCTGGGCTTTGACAGCCCAGAGCTTCAGGCGCAAGCGGCCCAGTGGCCCACATGGATGCCGTCTTCGTTGGTCAACCTTGGGCTTGATCTGCGGGGTGGCGCGCATTTGCTGGCTGAAGTGCAGGCTGATGCGGTCTATGCGCAGCGGATGGAAGGCCTATGGCCCGAGGTACGCGATGCCTTGCGGCCGGAACGCGCCACGATTGGTGCAATCCGTTTGCAAGACGGCGCGCCGGACGAGCTGCGTGTGTCCATTGGTGAGCCTGCTGGCATGCAGCGCGCACTTGAAGTTGTGCGCGCGCTGGCCCGTCCTATCGTGACCCTGACCGGCGTTGGCGCGACCGATATCGAGGTGCGCGCACAGGGCAATCAGCTTGTCATTACCCTGTCCGAAGAAGAGCGTATCGCTACAGACGAGCGCACGTTGCAGCAATCGCTTGAGATCATCCGCCGCCGTGTCGATGAGGCGGGCACGCGCGAGCCGACCATTCAGCGGCAAGGGACTGACCGGATCCTGATCCAGGTGCCGGGCATCGGATCCGCGCAGGAATTGAAGGATATCATCGGCACCACGGCCCAGCTGAGCTTTCAGCCGGTGGACCGCGTGGTTTCTGACAGCAATGCGCCGCCGGGTGTGGGCAATGAACTGCTGCCTTCGATCGATGAGGAAGGCATTTTTTACGTGCTTGAGCGCAATGCGGTTGTAACCGGCGAAGAGCTTGTGGATGCGCAGCCTGAATTCGATCAGAACGGCGCGCCGGCGGTGGGCTTTAGGTTCAATCCGACAGGCGCGCGTAAGTTTGGCCAGTATACGGCTGAAAATGTCGGCGCTTTGTTCGCGATTGTGCTGGATGACGAGGTGATTTCAGCCCCGCGCATCAATGAGGCGATCCCCGGTGGATCGGGGATCATCACCGGAAACTTCTCGCTTGAGGAAAGCACATCCTTGGCGGTGTTGCTCAGGGCAGGGGCCTTGCCTGCCCCTCTGGAGTTTTTGGAAGAACGCACAATCGGTCCCGAGTTGGGTCAGGACAGCATCGATGCAGGCCGCATCGCGTGCATCGTGGCCTTTGCGGCGGTGCTGGTGTTCATGGGTCTCAGCTACGGCTTTTTCGGCCTGATCGCCAATATCGCACTGATCGTGAATGTCGCACTGATCTTCGGGCTTTTGTCGATGATCGGGGCGACGCTGACGCTGCCGGGCATTGCAGGTATCGTGTTGACCATCGGGATGGCGGTGGACGCCAACGTGCTGGTGTTCGAGAGGATCCGCGAAGAGCTTAAGACTGCCAAAGGCCCCGCGCGCGCAATCGAGTTAGGCTATGAAAAAGCCCTGTCAGCGATCATCGACGCGAACATCACCACATTCATCACGGCTGTGATCCTGTTTGTCATGGGCTCTGGCCCGGTGCGCGGATTTGCAATCACACTTGGCCTTGGCATCCTCACATCCGTCTTCACCGCGATCTTCGTGACGCGCTTGATTATCGTGATGTGGTTCGAACGCCGCCGCCCCAAACAGATCGAGGTATAGGCCATGCGGTTGCGACTGGTCCCCAAGGAAACAAGCTGGGATTTCTTCTCACGCGCGAAGCTGACGCTGGGTATCTCGGGCTTCTTGATGGTGCTGGCGCTGGTCAGCTTCGTCATTCAGGGCCTCAACTACGGCATCGACTTTCGGGGCGGCACGACGATCCGCACGGAAAGCCCGCAACCCGTCGTCGTCGCCGAATACCGCGCCGCGATGGAGGCGTTGGAGCTGGGCGATGTGTCAATCACCGAAGTGTTTGATCCGTCCTTTGGCCCAGATGAAAACGTCGCCATGGTGCGCATTCAAGCGCAAGACGGCGAAGAGGCCGTGACCAATGAGACGATCCAACGGGTGGAAGAAGCGCTTCTGGCGCTTGATCCGCAGGTGACATTTCCATCGGTGGAATCCGTCGGCCCAAAGGTTTCGGGCGAGCTGATCCAGACTGCGATTATTGCGGTGGTTTTGGCCATCGCGGCGGTGCTGGTCTATATTTGGCTGCGCTTTGAATGGCAGTTCGCCTTGGGTGCTGTAGCGGCCTTGGTGCATGACGTGGTGCTGACCATAGGCATCTTTTCCGAGCTTCAGATCCGGTTTGACCTGGCGATCATCGCCGCACTTTTGACCATCGTGGGCTATTCGCTGAACGATACGGTGGTGGTCTTCGACCGTGTCCGAGAGAACTTGCGCAAATACAAGAAGCGCGATCTGAAAGAGGTGCTGAACCTGTCGATCAACGAAACGCTCAGCCGGACGGTCATGACCTCGGTCACGACTCTGTTGGCGCTGATTTCGCTCTTCGTGCTGGGCGGCGACGTGATCCGCGGCTTTGTCTTCGCGATGATCTGGGGCGTGATCGTGGGCACTTACAGTTCTGTCTTCGTCGCCTCGGCGATCCTGCTGGTACTGGGCGTGAAGCGCGATTGGTCCAAACCGGACAACACCGCCGGAAACCAGTTCGGCGCGGTTGATCCCTAAGTGCGCGCACTTACCTTTGCGATATGCGTCTGAACGAGGTTTCATATCCCAACGCCAAACCCGTCGAAGGCTACGGCCCGGGTTTTTTCCGCATCGGTGGCGTCGTCCATGATGGCGCGCTTTTGGTGCTGCCCGATGGGGAAATCACCTGGGGCGGCTATGAGGATGTCGACATCATCCTGTCAGCAAAAGACGCCATCGACGTTCTATTCGTTGGCACCGGTGCCGAGATTGCGCATATCCCGGCCAGCTTGCGTCACACGCTGGAAGAGGCTGGGATCGGCGTTGAAGTGATGAACTCCCCTTCCGCCTGCCGCACATATAACGTGCTTTTGTCCGAAGGCCGGCGCATCGCGTTGGCAGTACTTCCGGTCTGACCTGTCCCAGCCTTGTGACTCCGCCAGCATAAAGCGGCCTGTCTCAAGGATATATTCAATTTGACTAAAATGCGCGGCCCCACCTTCTTTTGTCTCTAAATACCGAAAATCGCCCCACTTGCCACGCATACATCGCTTTGCCTTCCCGAGCAGGTCGGCTAGAGATTTCTCATGGAGTTACAAGTCGTTGATCTTGGCGTGGCGCGTGGCGGCCTGCCCATCCTACAAGGCGTCAGCTTCACGCTTGAGGCAGGGCAGGTTCTGGTGCTGCGCGGACCCAACGGGATCGGCAAGACAACCCTGCTGCGTGCAATTGCAGGGTTGCAGCCTGCGCTGTCCGGTCATGTCTCGCTTGACCCCGAGGCGGTGGCCTATGCCGCCCATGCAGATGGCCTGAAATCAACGCTAAGCGTGCTGGAAAACCTGACGTTCTGGGCGCAGGTCTATGGCACCACAGACGTTGCGCCTGCCCTTCAAGCCTTTGCGTTGCAAAACCTGGCGGACCGACCTGCGCAGAACCTGTCAGCCGGGCAAAAGCGCCGCCTTGGTCTTGCGCGGTTGTTGGTCACCGGACGTCCACTTTGGGTATTGGATGAGCCGACCGTGTCGCTTGACGCGTCGGCCGTGACGTTGTTCGCCGATGCGGTGCGGGCGCATTGCGCGCGCGGCGGCGCGGCCTTGATCGCCACTCATATCGATCTGGGGTTGCAAAGTGACTTACTGGATCTGACGCCTTTCAAGGCAACTGCCATGGCACAAGGCGACTTTGACGAGGCGTTCTTATGATCGCCTTGCTGATCCGTGATTTGCGCCTTGCGATCCGCACCGGTGGCGGGTTCGGCCTGGGTCTTGCGTTCTTTTTGATTATTGCGGTTCTCGTGCCTTTCGGTGTCGGCCCTGACAGCGCTGTGCTGGGGCGCATTGCGCCGGGCATCTTGTGGGTCGGCGCATTGCTGTCTTGCCTTTTGTCGCTGGACCGCATCTTCGCGCTTGATTTCGAAGATGGCTCACTGGATTTGCTGGCAACGGCACCGATCCCGCTGGAGGGGCTGGTCGGGGTCAAGGCGTTTTCACACTGGTTGACGACCGGCCTGCCGCTGACGCTGGCGGCACCCGTTCTGGGCCTTCTTCTGAGCTTGCCGGAACCGGCCTATTTGTGGCTGATCCTGTCGCTTCTGATTGGCACGCCTGCGCTGTCTTTCATCGGAGCCTTCGGGGCCTCGCTGACTGTTGGCCTGAAGCGCGGCGGGCTTTTGCTGTCGCTTCTTGTGCTGCCACTTTACGTGCCGACCTTGATCTTTGGGGCCGAAACCATTCGCCGCGGTGCAGAAGGCTTAGGAACGGCGACACCGCTGACGATGCTGGGCGCCATCACACTGGGAACACTTGCAGTCTTGCCATTCGCCTCGGCTGCGGCAATCCGCATCAATCTTCGCTGAAAAGTGTCCTTTATGTTTATTGCCAGCACCTAACCCGGAGCCTAAGTAACGCTCATGTCTTTTTGGGAATATGCCAACCCCAAGCGCTTTATGGCGCTATCCAGTGCCGCTTTGCCGTGGTTTACCGCGCTAACCGCGCTTGTGCTTAGTGTTGGCCTGATCTGGGGCTTCTTCTTCACACCCGATGATTTCCGCCAGGGATCGACCGTCAAGATCATCTATATCCACGTGCCTTCGGCGTTCATCGCGATCAACGCCTGGCTGATGATGCTGGTTACGTCGCTGGTGTGGCTGGTCCGCCGGCACCATGTGTCTGCACTGGCCGCGCGTGCAGCAGCGCCGATTGGTCTGGCAATGACCTGTATCGGTCTTATCACGGGCGCTGTGTGGGGACAGCCGATGTGGGGCACGTGGTGGGAGTGGGACCCGCGGCTGACATCTTTCCTGATCCTGGGCCTGTTTTATCTCGGCTATATCGCCCTGTGGGAGGCGATTGATGACGCGGACACTGCTGCGGATCTGACCTCGGTCTTGTGCATCGTAGGATCAGTTTTTGCGGTGCTGTCACGGTATGCGATCCTCTTTTGGAACCAAGGGCTGCATCAAGGCGCGTCGCTGTCGCTGGACAAGGAAGAAAACGTGCATGACGTGTTCGCCTATCCGCTATGGACCTGCATCATAGGATTTGTGCTGCTCTTCATCACGCTTGTTCTGCTGCGCACCCGTACCGAGATCCGCGCGCGGCGCGTCAAGGCACTGATCGCCCGAGAGCGGATGGCATGATGCCTGATCTGGGAAAATATGCCGTATCGGTGCTGTCGGCCTACGGCGCGACACTGGCTATTGTGGCGTTGCTGATCTGGATCAGTTTGCGGCGCGGGCGCAAGGTACAGGATGAACTTCGCTCTTTGGAGGGACGGCGCGACGATGCCTAAGGTGAACCTTCTCATGGTGGCCCCGCCTGCGATCTTCTTTGGGCTTGCGGCTCTTTTCTATATCGGGATGCAGCGCGAGGACCCAAACGCGCTCCGCTCGGCTCGCGAAGGCCAGCCTGCCCCGATGGTTGAACTGACACAGCTGGGACCAGAACAGCCCTTCACCAACGAGACGCTGAGCGATGGGCAGGTCAAGCTGGTCAATTATTGGGCCAGCTGGTGTGGCCCTTGCCGCGCCGAGCATCCACTTTTGACCGATCTGGCCAAAGAAGGGCTGCCGATCTACGGGATCAATTACAAGGATGATCCCGAAAAAGCGCTGGCGTTTCTGGATGAACTTGGCGATCCCTACGCAGCCCTCGGCGCAGATTTCACGGGCCGCACGGCTTTGGAATGGGGGCTTTATGGCGTGCCGGAAACATATGTTCTGGCAGGCGACGGGACCGTGATGCTGCGCTTTGCAGGACCGCTCACCGATGATGTGATGGAGCGTCGTATCCGCCCGGCTCTTGAGGCCGCTGCTGCCCGTTAGGCCTGAGTTTGCGACCTCTGCGCGCTGACAAAGCCCGCGCAGATATCAGCAATTTAAATCAAATGTTCGGCTTCTTTTGTCCATAAATACCGAAAAGAAAAATGCCCCACTGCATCGCGGGGCGTTTGAAATTCTGGGCGCATGATCGCGATCAGGCCGCTTGCGCCAGATTGCGCAGTACGTAATGCAACACGCCGCCGTTTTCGATATATTCAATCTCGACCTCGGTATCGATCCGGCATTTCAGTGTGATCTCTTTGACCGTGCCATCCGCCATTTCGATTGTGCAGGGAACCTCCTGCAGAGGCTTGATCGTGTCGAGCCCGCTGATCGAGACGGTTTCTTGCCCTGTAAGGCCCAGCGTCTTGCGGGTGTCACCGCCGGTGAATTCGAACGGGATCACCCCCATCCCCACAAGGTTTGATCGGTGGATACGCTCAAAGCTTTCGGCGATGACCGCTTTGACGCCCAGCAAAGCTGTGCCTTTTGCGGCCCAGTCGCGTGACGATCCGGCACCATATTGTTCACCCCCGAAAACAACCAGTGGTGTGCCTTCGGCTTTATAGGCCATCGCAGCCTCAAAGATCGACGTCTGAGCACCGTCAGGGCCTTTGGTATAACCGCCCTCCACACCGTCCAGCATCTCGTTCTTGATGCGGATATTGGCGAAGGTGCCGCGCATCATGATCTCGTGGTTGCCACGGCGCGATCCGTAGGAGTTGAACTCGCGCACGGGCACTTGCCGTTCGGTCAGATACTGGCCTGCGGGTGTGGTTTCCTTGAACGATCCTGCCGGCGAGATGTGATCGGTGGTAATCATATCTCCCAGAACGGCCATCATCTTGGCGCCGATGATATCGGTGATCTTGCCGGGCTCGTGCCCCATGCCCTGAAAATAGGGCGGATTTTGCACATAGGTCGATGCAGGAGGCCAATCGTAGGTCAGGCTGTTTGTCGTTTCGACCTGCTGCCACTTCTCATCACCCTTAAAGACATCGGCGTATTTCGATTGAAACGCCTCACGCGTGACCGTCTTCCCAACCAGTTCCGCGATCTCCTGAGAGCTGGGCCACAGGTCTTTCAGATAGACGTCCTTGCCGTCTCTGTCCTGTGCAATCGGGTCTGTGGTGAGGTCGATATCCATCGTGCCAGCAAGCGCATAGGCCACCACAAGGGGGGGCGAGGCGAGGTAATTGGCGCGCACATCAGGGCTGATGCGGCCTTCGAAATTGCGGTTGCCGGACAGCACAGACGTCGCCACCAGATCGCCTTCGGCAATCGCGTCGCTGATTTCCTGCTGGATCGGGCCGGAATTGCCGATGCAGGTGGTGCAGCCATACCCGACAAGGTTGAAGCCGATCTTGTCCAGATCCTCTTGCAGGCCAGCCGCTTCAAGATAGTCCGACACGACCTGACTGCCGGGCGCAAGCGAGGTCTTGACCCAGGGTTTGCGATCCAGCCCCAGTTCAGCGGCCTTGCGCGCCACAAGGCCTGCGCCGATCATCACATAGGGGTTCGATGTGTTGGTACACGACGTGATCGAGGCGATCACAACCTTGCCCGATTGCATGGTGTAGTCTTCGCCTTTGACGGCGACTTCCTTGCCCATGGGGCGCTTGAAGGTCTCTGCCATTTCCCGAGCGAACGCAGATTTCGCATCCGTAAGGGCCACATAGTCTTGCGGGCGTTTCGGCCCCGAAATGGCGGGTACGATGGTGCCCATGTCAAGGCGCAGCGTATCGGTGTAGATCGGCGCATAATCCGCGCCACGCCAAAGGCCGTTTTCCTTGGCATAGGCTTCGACCAGCGCGATCCGGTCTTCATCACGACCGGTGTTGCGCAGATAGCGCAGGGTTTCGTCATCGATTGGGAAAAAGCCACAGGTGGCGCCATATTCAGGGGCCATGTTGGCGATGGTGGCCCTGTCGGCAAGTGGGAGGCTGTCCAGCCCAGCGCCATAAAACTCGACGAATTTCCCGACAACACCCTTTTCACGCAACATTTCTACGACTTTCAGCACAAGATCGGTGCCGGTGGTGCCTTCGACCATGGCGCCTGTCAGCTCAAACCCGACCACCTCGGGGATGAGCATCGAGATGGGCTGACCCAGCATTGCAGCCTCGGCTTCGATGCCGCCGACGCCCCAGCCCAGAACGGCCATGCCGTTGACCATGGTGGTGTGGCTGTCGGTGCCGACCAAGGTGTCGGGATAGGCGACCTGATCGCCGTTTTGATCTTCGTCTGTCCAGACGGTTTGCGCCAGGTATTCAAGGTTCACCTGATGGCAGATCCCGGTGCCGGGGGGCACGACGCGGAAATTGTTGAACGCCTTTTGGCCCCATTTCAGGAAGGTGTAGCGCTCCATGTTGCGTTCATATTCGCGGTCGACATTCATCTGAAACGCGCGCGGATTGCCGAACTCGTCGATCATAACCGAGTGGTCGATGACCAGATCAACCGGGTTCAGCGGATTGATCTTGGTTGCGTCACCACCCAGGCTGACAATGCCGTCCCGCATCGCCGCCAGATCCACAACCGCCGGAACACCGGTGAAATCCTGCATCAGAACGCGGGCGGGGCGATAGGCGATCTCACGCGGGTTCTTGCCGCCCTTGGTGCCCCAATCGGCGAAGGCTCTGATATCGTCGACTGATACTGTGCGCCCATCGTCCTCAAATCGCAGCATATTTTCCAGCACCACTTTCAGCGCGGCGGGCAGGGCGGAAAAGTCACCAAGACCCGCGTTTTGCGCGGCGGGGATCGAATAATATGCAATGGAGTGATCGCCGACCGTGAGAGTTCTGCGCGTCTTGGCAGTATCGGTTCCGACTTGAATGGGCATGTTTGGCCTCCCAGAAGTAAGTAGGGGTTTCGCTGCCTTGTTATCTGGCTTGGTAAAGGGGTGCCTTCAAGGGTTCGTGTCATCGATGGATGAATTCCCAAAGGCGATTGCAGGTTGCTTTGGTCGACTGGGACGGAAAAACCACAACACACAGCGCTCTCGCAAAAGGGTGATTGGTTATTTCAATGGCTCTGTCTTAGGTCTGGATTTCAGATGATTGCCTGAGGTCCCATGACACGTCTCGCCACCCTTTTTGCCGCCTTGAGCCTGCTTTTCACGACAGCCGCTGTCGCGTCAGACCGACCCGTGGTCGTCGAGCTTTACACATCGCAGGGCTGTTCAAGTTGTCCGCCTGCTGATCGGCTTTTGCATGAGCTGGCCGAGATGGAGGACGTCATCGCGTTGTCGCTGCATGTGGATTATTGGGACTATCTTGGTTGGAAAGACAAGTTTGCGAGCCCGGCTTTCACCAAACGCCAGCACAACTACGCCCGCGCTCTCGGCGAAACGTCGGTTTATACACCGCAGATGATTATCGGCGGAACCGATCATGTGGTTGGATCACGCCCGATGAAAGTGTCGAAACTGATCCGCAAACACGCCGAAAAGCAAAAGCAGGTTGATGTTGTTCTGCAACGCAAGAACGATCAGGTCATGATTAATGCCGCCAGTGCCGCGCCGCAGGATATGGTTGTCTATCTGGTGCGCTACAGCCCGCGCGAAACCGTGGACGTCCGCAAGGGGGAGAACCGCGGCCACACACTGACCTACGCGAATGTCGTGACCGACTGGCAGCAGGTCGAAGAATGGGACGGCGCAGCGCCCCTACGCGTGTCTGCGCAAGCGGCAGGGACAGCACCGGTTGTGGTGATCGTCCAACGCAAGGGCTTTCGCGACGTGCTGGGGGCAGCGCAGCTGCGCTAGTCCAGCAAGGCTGGCATGCGCCCGCGGTTGCGGTGCGCTTTCCATCTGCGGTGAATCCAGAACCATTGTTCGGGATAGCGCGTGATCCGCGCCTCCAGCGCGCGTGTTGCGTCCAGCATCATCTGTTCCGCATTGGTATGCGCCAGCGGTGCGTCCAGTTCGACCGCAAAACTCAGGCCGTCTGGTTGCCGAATGGCGAAGAACGGGATCAGCAGCGCATCATACTTCAATGCAAGCTCAGCGGCAGAAAGTGCCGTGGGCGCGTCATGGCCCATAAAGGGCAGTTTGACGCCGTGCTTTTCGTAGATATCAAAAAGCAGCACGGCCAACCCGCCTGATTTCAGGTGCTTGACGAAGCCTGCCGTGCCGCGCCGGCCCTGTTCGAAGACGGGACCAGACATGTCTTCCATTGTGCGCACGTAATGGGCGTTGAAATACACATTTGCCATGGCGCGATAAAGTCCGCCAACCTCGATCCCCTGATCTAGCAGTGCCCAGCGCAAGGCCTCGTAATTGCCGAAGTGCCCGGTCAGGAAAATCACCGGGCGGTTGGTGGCGATGGCCTCTTGCATGGCGTTAACGCCTGGCCCCGATAGGGGGCTTTTGCGGGCAAGGGCGCCAAAACTGGCGTGTGAATAATTCTCTATCAGGGTGCGCCCGGCGTTGTTGGCAACTTGCTTTGCAAGGGCTTTGCGGGTCTCGGCGGCCATGTCAGGCCAGACCATCGCAAGATTATCTTCGGCGCGTGCAAGATAGCCTGCCGGGCCGGACAGCGCTGTCATCAACTTGCCCACAAACTGCACGCGCGCGCTGTGGGGTAAAAGCTTGGTCGCGCCGATCATGCTTTGAAGTGCTGCGTTGGTCAGCCATGCGGCTGGTCCTTTGGAAATGGTAAACGCCATGCTGCCTGAAATATCCGCGTCAAATGTCTGGCTGTCAGATAAGCCCGCAAGCGCGTCCGCGCAAGTTAGGGTGTTTTTACACGTCCGGTGCCGATCATGCTGTCACGGGTGACAAGGCCCGCAAGCCTGTCGACGGACCAGCCATCAGTGCCATCGGGCCGCGCAGGGATCACGACGTAGCGCATATCAGCCGTGCTGTCATGAACGCGGACTTGAACATCCTCGGGCAGGGTCATGCCAAATTCTGCCAGAACCTTTCGTGGTTCTTTCACCGCGCGAGAGCGGTATTCACGTGATTTGTACCAGTCGGGCGACATGCCCAGAAGGTTGCGCGGGTAGCACGAGCAAAGCGTGCACACGATGAGGTTGTGAATCTGCGCTGTGTTTTCGACCGCGATCAGGTGCAGCGCGCCAATGTCAAAACCCATCTCGCGGCAGGCGTCCGAGCCGTTGGCAAGCAGCCGGTCGCGGAACGCCGGGTCGGTCCAGGCACGGGCCACAACTTGCGCGCCATCAGCTGGTGAGCGCGCGTCCATGGCGTCGATCTGGGCGTTGATCTCGGCCGCTGTGGAGACGCCTTTTTCGATCAGCAACTCGCGCACGGCGATTTCCATCGTCTGCCAATAGCTGAGCGGTTCGTCGTTGTCGGGGCGGTAAGGATGGCCAGAAGGCGACAGATGGTCGTGGTGGTCGTGGGGCATCAAACAGGCTCCAGCCAGTGTTCGTAAATCTCGGCGTCCAGCGTATCTTGCGGGCGTTCAGCTTGATCGCCCCACACTTCTGCCATGGTAAAGCGTACGCGGTAGAGTGTCAGGAGATCGCCCGGCAGCCCGTAAGCTTGCTGTTCGGGGTTGCCGAAAGGGCCCAGCTTGCGTTCAATCCATCCGGTCTTGCCGCGCAGGTAGGCGGGCGTGCGGATATGGCCGGGCGGCATCATCGTTTTGACACGGACGAAGGTAGGATCACTCACTTGCGGCCTCCCCGTAGGTGGCACCGCGTTTGGCGACTGCGTCCATCTTTGCGCCCAACTCACCCAGCGTGTAGGTGCCCGCCTCGATCAGGTTTTGGTTTATCGAGGCGATCCACCGATCATAATAGGTTGTGTTTTCAAAGACATCCGGCCCCATGTCTTCAATCGCGCGGCGCAGGCCGTCGACGGTGAAAAGCCCTTTGGTCGAGCAGAGCACCATCAACGCATCGACGCGCTTTTCCCATAGGGCAAAATCATGCTCGGAGGGCCGAACGGGGCCAGCAGTGTCGCCGCCCATGTCGTGCCAGCGTTTTCCGTCGAAGTCAGTCATGCCTCACGCTAGCCGGGAGCAGGGGGGCGCTTCAACCCAAATGCGTGGCAGGCGGGTGGGATTATCGCCCGGCGCCACGATGGGTGGATCAGGCCTCTTCGTCTTCTTCTGCAGGGGTGACGAGCGTGATTTGGCCGTCTTCTTCTAGCGATCGGATCACGCCGGTGACGGCTGTCATGGCGGCTTCGCCTTCTTTGGTCTTGATGGGGCCGGCTTCGGTCATTTCCTCGCGCAGGCCTTCGGCCATACGTTTGGACATATTGGACAGAATAAACTCCACCGCTGCCTCGGCCCCGTTCGCATTGGCATAGGCCAGCGCTTTGACAAGCTGGTCTGGATCGACGTCGCGCGTGATCTTTGGCACATCGAGTGGGGCCAGCCGGTCGGGGATGTCGGGGAAGGTGAAGATGGCTTTGCGCACATCCGCGGCAAAGGCTGCATCTTCTGCCCCCAACCCTTCAAGCACGTCATCGCGTGTCGCCGCAGGCGAAAAGTTGAGGATCGCGCCCACGCGTTTGAAGGGCGCATCGACAAAGACACGGGTCGGCTGATCGTCAAGCTGGATCACCAGCGCCTTGCCGATCTGGTCAATTGCGTGGCTTGTCACCGCCTCTGTCCGCGAGATCGCATAAGAGACGCGACGCGCACGGTCGCCGGGCATCGCGCCAAGAAGATCGGCGGCTTTGGCCACCGGCAGCTTTGAAAGTGCGACAGCCGTCACTTCGACGCTTTCGGCGTCGAGCATTGGTAAAAGTAAGGCATTATCAGCGGCTTTGATGCGGTCCCAAGGATCATCGCTGACGGGCGCCACCCCATCGGCCCGCACTGATTTCACAGCCCGTTCGCCGATTTTACCGTCGAGCAAGGCGAGCGCCCCGTCGACGCCGCCGGTTGCGACCATTCCAAGCTGATCCAGCTCGGTCGCGAATTCAAGTGCGACAGAGGCCAAGGTGCCGCGATCGACCGCGCGCATGCCCGCAAGCTGGCGCGCCAGATCGGCCTGCATGCCATCTGACAACGCTTCGAGCGTCAGATCGGTGCCTTCCGATAGCAACAGCTGCACAATGACAGCTGCCTTTTGCTTTTTGGTCAGGCCTTGGGGCAAAGCGCGCGTCATAACATGCCTAAGAGGAAGCCTTGTTCAGTACGGCGTCACCTTAAACGGGCAATTCTGAAGAGCAGGTTAATGCGATCATTCCATCGGCGGCGGATTGCAGTCTCTAAAGCTGCATCTGTCTGGGCATCAAAAAAGGCGGCCCAACCGGACCGCCTTTCGTGTATCTCTGTGATGTCCAGCATTAGCTGGTGGTTGGCACGCAATTCTGAGTGCCTTCGTCCCAGCTGGATCCCATCGCGCACGACATCACCTGCTTGGTGTGATCGGCACTGTTGCAGCCCATTGCGGCGGCAAAGGATGGGATAAGGGTCAAGGCCAGAACGGCAAGGGTCGTCTTCATTCAGTCTCTCCTTCTGTTGGCGTAGAGGAAAGGTAGCATGGGTTTCTGTAAGGTCAAAATGGAGAATTACGAGGGTTTTCTGTTTCGTAGGTATATCCGCAGAAGAAGGGCGCAGAGACACAAAATTGCAAGAGGCAAACCAATCACTCCGAATATGATCCCCAGCCCAAAACAAAGGCCGGGGTCTTCTGAACCGCAGCTCCCTTGCGGTGCTAGAAATGAAGCCCAAAGAAAGAAAGCGATGTTGGCGATAAGTGGCAATATCAGGAAGGTATCAATCGCTCTGCGCAGCATATTGAATATCTTTCTAAAGCCTCGGCTTGGCAGCAGCCTGTCTATCAGCGTCGCCCGTATTCGGCTCACCTTTAGGTTCGATTAGCAGAACCTTAACTTCTTGCTTTGAGCGGGGCCGGTGCACCACCCCCTTTGGCACGATAAACAGTTCGCCTGCTTTGACCGTCTTTGACGGCGCACCTTCGATATCCATTATCATTTCCCCTTCTAGCACGAGAAAGAAATCATCTGTTCTGTGATGCTTGTGGAAGGGGAATTCGCCTTTGAACTTCACCACCATCACATCGTTGTCATTGTAATCTGCAATGACCTTAGGATCCCAATGATTTGAGAACTGGTCCAGCTTTTCGGCAAGGTTAATTGGCGTCATCGGTCTAGTCTTTGAAGACCCGCTTGAAGATCGTGTCGACATGTTTGGTGTGATAGCCCATGTCAAACTTCGCCTCGATCCCATCGGTGCCCAGGGCGGCGACAACATCCTTGTCGGACAGCAGTTCCTCTTTGAAATCGGTACGCTCTTCCCAGACTTTCAGGGCGTTGCGCTGGACCATGGCGTAGGCGTCCTCGCGGCTGACACCGGCTTGGGTCAGGGCGAGAAGCACGCGCTGGCTCATCACGAGGCCGGGGAATTTGTTCATATTGTCCAGCATGTTCTGCGGGAAGATCAGCATCTTGTCGATCACGCTGGTCAGACGGGCCAGTGCGAAATCAAGGGTGATGGTTGCATCTGGGCCAATCATTCGCTCGACGGAGGAGTGCGAGATATCGCGTTCGTGCCAAAGGGCCACGTTCTCCATCGCGGGGATCACGGCAGAGCGGACCATGCGCGCCAGACCCGTCAGGTTTTCGGTCAGCACAGGGTTCTTCTTGTGCGGCATCGCGGAGGAGCCTTTTTGACCCATCGAGAAGAACTCCGCCCCTTCCAGCACTTCGGTGCGCTGCATATGGCGCACTTCGGTGGCGATGTTTTCGATGGAAGAGGCGATGACACCGAGCGTGGCGAAAAACGCTGCATGGCGGTCGCGGGGGATGACTTGCGTGCTAATGGGTTCTGGCACAAGGCCCAGCTTTTCGCAGACATGTTCTTCGACAGCGGGGTCGATATTGGCGAAGGTGCCGACGGCACCGGAGATGGCACCGGTGGAGATTTCATAGCGCGCATCGCGCATCCGGCTGAGGTTGCGGTCCATCTCGGCGTAAAAGCGCGCGAAGGTCAGGCCCATCGTCGTGGGCTCCGCGTGGATACCGTGAGAGCGCCCCACGCGCGGGGTGTCTTTATGCTCCATCGCGCGACGCTTGAGAGCGGCCAGCAGCCCCTCGATATCTGCGATCAGAATGTCGGCAGCGCGGGTCAGCTGCACGTTAAAGCAGGTATCCAACACGTCCGAACTGGTCATGCCCTGATGGACAAAGCGCGCCTCTTCCGAGCCGACATGTTCAGCCAGATGGGTCAGGAAGGCGATGACGTCGTGCTTGGTGACAGCCTCAATCTCGTCAATGCGAGCGACGTCAAACTCCACGTCCTTGGCTTTCCACACAGCTTCGGCATTCTCGCGCGGGATCACGCCCAGATCGGCCATCGCGTCACAGGCATGCGCCTCGATCTCGTACCAGATGCGGAACTTGGTGGCGGGCGACCAGATAGAAACCATCTCGGGGCGGGAATAGCGGGGGATCATGGGGCAGACTTTCGCATTGGTGACTGGATTGGCCCCGCTCATATCGCTAGGTCAAAGGGGCGACAAGGCGGGAGGCCGGACATGGGACGAATTGCGCTTTTGCTGGGCGATTTCGAAGGGCGTTGGCACCTCTCGCGCGTGATTGAGGACGCCAAAGGCGGCGGGCAGGGGCGCTTTGAGGGCGAAGCGGTCTTTTCGCCTGACAAAGACGGGCTGCGGTATACCGAGACGGGCACCCTACGGCTTGAGGGCCAGCCGGGCTTTAGCGCGTCGCGGGTCTATCTGTGGCGGCCTGATCCGGCAGGTGTTGCGGTTCTCTTTGAGGATGGCCGTCCGTTTCACCGCTTTGATCTGGACGCGCAGCCCGAGGCCATCCATTGGTGCGATCCCGATGATTACGCGGTCCAATATGATTTCCACGATTGGCCAAGCTGGAGCGCGCGCTGGGCTGTCAAAGGTCCGCGCAAGGATTACGTGATGACGTCGCGATATGTTTCTGCGACTGCATAATGCTTGCGTGCGCACCGGGCTTGGGGCAGAACAACGGCAACATAGGTTCAAAAATGGAGACTGGGACATGAGCATTGCCCTTCAAAACAAGGTTCTGACAGAGACGTTTGGCGCGTCGGACGGCACCGCGCTGCGGATCAAGCAGGCGGTTTTGGTGGTTCTTGGCATCGCTGCATTGACTGTTTGCGCAAACATCAAAGTCCCCGTGCCGGGTTCGCCGGTTCTGATGAATATGGGGACTTTCGCTGTGCTGACGATTGGTGCGGCTTACGGCCCGCGTCTGGGTCTGGCCACGATCCTTGGCTATATGCTAATCGGTGCGCTGGGCTTTGACGTGTTCCAAAGCTCCACCGCCGAGTTGAACGGTCTGGAATACATGATGGGCAGCACCGGCGGCTACCTGCTGGGTTATGTCTTTGCGATCCTGCTTTTGGGCTATGCCGCGCGTCAGGGTTGGGACCGGTCGGTCGTGAAGATGTCGGCTGCCCTTTTCGCTGGCAATGTCGTGCTTTACGTCCCGGGCCTTCTGTGGCTGGGCGTACTTTACGGCTGGGACAAGCCGATCCTTGAATGGGGCCTGACGCCGTTTATTCTGGGCGATGCGATCAAGCTGGTACTAGCAGCGCTGCTGCTTCCGGCAGCCTGGAAGCTGGTCGGCAAAGCTCGCGGCTAAGCCTGACATCACTGAATTGAAAAGGCGCGTCCCATGGGGCGCGCCTTTTTCTTTGAGTATTTGAGCGACGGTGATCCCTAACGCGGGGCAAGGTCCGTGGTGATGTGCGAACTGGACTCCAGCGTTTTGTGCACCGGGCATTTATCAGCGATCTCAAGCAGTTTCTGGCGTTGTTCGTCATCCAGCGCACCTTCAAGATGAATGGCGCGATGGAAACTGTCGACCCGTGTCGCTGACGCATCGCTTGCGTCTTGTGCATGCACCTTGTTGTGGGTGACATCGACAAACACATGCTCGAGCGGCCAACCTTTGCGGCGCGCATACATGCGGATCGTCATTGACGTGCAGGCTGCGAGTCCGGCTGAGAGAAAGCCATAAGGCGACATGCCGCGATTGCTGCCACCATAAGCTGCCGGTTCATCTGCAATTGTGTGGTGATCGGGGCCCGCTTGAATATCCTGCAGAAAGCCACTCGCGTCTGCCTCGGAGGCGCGTACAATCCCTTCAGGTGCGCCGACAGGCGGGGCAGGCGGGTTCAGCGCAAGATAGCGGGCTGACCAGGCGGCGATCACCTCGGCGGCGTATTCGGCGTCTTGCGGTGTGGTGATAAGGTGATCGGCGTTATCCAGTGTCACAAAGCTTTTGGGGTGCTTCGCAGCAACGAAAATCTGGGTGGCGTTTTCGACCCCGACGACAGCGTCACGCGGGGCGTGCATTACCAAAAGGGCGGCTTTGAGATTTGCAATGGCCGGGGCCAGTTCGGCGGCTTGCACATCCTCGACGAACTCTCGTCCAATATGAAAAGGGCGCCCGCCCAGGTTCACAGGTGCCACGCCCTTGTCGCGGATCTCGTCTAGGGCATCGGCGAAATTATGGGTGACATGACCCGGATCGAAAGGCGCGCCCAGGGTCACAACAGCCTTGATATGTGCCATGTCTGCCGCCGCCTTGAGCACGGCAGCACCGCCCAGCGAGTGCCCGATCAGCAGCGAAGGCGCCATGTCCCGCTGTGTCAGGTAGGTGCTAGCGGCGTGCAGGTCATTCACGTTGGAGGTGAAGGTCGTATTCTGAAATTCGCCTTGGGAATGGCCAAGCCCTGTGAAATCAAAGCGCAGCACGGCGATGCCCATCGCGGCCAGACGCCCGGCAACGCGACGTGCAGCGGGGATATCTTTGGAGCATGAAAAGCAATGCGCGAAAAGGGCGGTGGCCAGATGCGGCCCGTCGGGCAGATCAAGGCGCGCGGCAAGCGTGTCGCCGGTATGGCTTTGAAAGGTGATGCGTTCGGTGGGCATGAGGGCAGTCTTTCGTGAGGTCAGGACTGCACACTAGGGGGCTGCCGGTTCACACGACAAGGATGGCGGCGCGATATGTCAGCCGCGTCACGGGATGGTGACAGATGCGTGCGCGCGCCTGGGCCTTAACTTTCGCCCATAAGTCTCGGGTCAAACGGGTATTTCGTCAGATTCTCGAACCCGTCTTCGGTCACGAGCACCTGATCTTCGAGCTTGATCATGAAATCGCTGCCTTCTTCGCCCACCAATGCCTCGACGCACAGGACCATGCCGGGTTCCAGATGATACTCAAACGCGCCTTCGACGAACTTGTCGGGATAGGCGATCAGGGGCCATTCGTCACATAAGCCCACGCCGTGCATCCGGCAGCCATATTTGAGCGCGTCATATCTCGGGTCCAGTTGATGGCCGCCAAAGGTCAGCTCGCGGAACGGCACGCCGGGTTTGAGCAACGCCATGTTGGTCTGGATATGCTCGACCCCGTGGCGCATGGCCTCGATCATGTCGGGGCGCGGCGCGCGGTCGCCAACCCACCAGGTGCGGCTGATATCGACGCAAATGCCATAGCTGCCCACAAGATCGGTATCGAAGGCCACGATTTCGTTATTTTGCACGACGCGTGGGCCGCATTCCTGAAACCAGGGGTTCGTACGCGGGCCAGAGCTGAGCAGCCGGGTTTCAATCCATTCGCCGCCGCGCTTGATGTTTTCGGCATGCAGGACCGCCCAAATCTCATCCTCGGACAGACCGGGTTGGCAGGCGGCTTCCATCTTGGCGACAGCGGTTTCGCAGGCATGCGAGGCACAGCGCATGGCCAGAATTTCATCCGGCCCTTTGATAGAGCGGGACTTCTCGGTCACCTCTTCGCCTTCCATGATCTCGAAGCCCTGAGCCTCTAGCGCGCGCAGCCCGTGGAGCATGACCTTATCGACGGCAAGGCGCATGTTGCCGCCGCCATGCTCTTCGATCAGAACACGTACTTCGCTGGAGAACGCATCGGCGGCGATATCCACCTTGTCCCCACGATCAAAGTAAAACAGATCTGCCCCCGCGCGTTGCTCGCGTACCAGCGGGTTGAATGTGCTCAGAAACGGCGCGTTCTTGTAGTCCCAGATCACCATATAACCATCGGCGCAAACCAGCACGGCGCGGAACGGATTATGCGTGTTCCACAGCTGCATATTAGTGCTGTCAGTGGCGTAGCGAATGTTGAGCGGATCAAACATCAGCAACCCGCCATAGTCGCGCTCTACGATGTGCTGGGTCAGGCGTTTCCAGCGATACTCGCGCATCGCCGCAAGATTGGGCAGGGTCAGACCCGCCGCTTTCCATTCGTCAAAGGCAAGTTTGGTTGGCCCGATCTCGATCCGGTCGGCATCGTTGGGGGTTCCGTCGCCAAGCGTTGCGCCCTGCGCGGGGTCGATTTTGCGCTGATCGCGATAGTGGGTGTTCATTCTGGCCTCCATCCTGCGGCGATCGTGCTGGACAGTGCGGGGCCTGTCAGGTCAGATCGCGACCTATTGGGATGTCGCAAATCCCTGTTTGGTTTGCGACGAGATATGTCGGTAACGGAGCCTATGACTGCCATTCTGCAAGATCATTTGCCATTCGCGCCTTGGATGCAGGCAGCATCCGCGCGGATGCCGGGTGTGCAGCCAATTACGATGTCCGACTGGTTGCAGGTCGATGAAACCTACAGCACGCAATTGGCCGAGAAGGCCCGGTTGCTTGAGGCGCGCGCGCCCGAGGTCCTGGCGCTGTCAAAGTCCGCAGAGCCTGCTGCGCAAGAGCTTCTGGCGCTGGTTCTCGCGCAGTTGCAGGCGCGCGCGGATTTCAAAGTTGAGACAGATCACGTGATCCGCCCGGATGGGCAATCCATCCCCCTTCATCGCGACAACCCTTTGGAAGTATTGGCTGCTTTGGTCCAAGAGGATTTCGCGATCCTGCTGAAAGAGGGAGCTGAGCATGTGCTGCGCGGCGCACTTATCTGCTTTCCAGCCAGTTGGTCCTTAGCTGAAAAGCTGGGCCGCCCACTGTCAACGATCCACGACCCGGTCGACAGCTACACCGGGGACATGGCGCGCCGGGTGCAACGGCTTTTTGATGCCGCGCGCGCCGACCAGCCGCTGATGCGGGCGAATGCGTTGATGTATCTAGAGCCTGATCTGTTTCAGCCCCGCCCACACGGACAGGCCAAGCCCGTCAGGGCGGGCGATCCGATCTATCTGCGGTCCGAGCGGCAAGTGATCTTGCGCCTGCCGCAGACAAATGCGGTGGTGTTTTCGATTCATACTTATGTGGTTGCCTGGACCGATCTGACGACGGCGCAGCGCGAAAGCTGGCGCAACTCAGGCTGATTTTTTGATCGGTGAGATTGCCTTGAGCACCTTAATCACAATCGAGCCCGATTGCGCTGGTGCGAGTGCTTTTGTGTCTGGTTTCGCCTCAGATTTGTCCTTGGGCTTTGGCTTCAATGAGGACAAGGCGCGCAGGATGATCGAATTCGACGCAGCTTTCGGAGCCGCCTCTGTCTCGCTGTCCAGGATTTGGGCTGGGGCCGGATCTGTCACAGACACGGCTTTTGCCTTTGCTCTTTTCTTGGGTATCAAAGCTTTTAAAGCGCGGACAATGATCGACTTTGACTGCGGGGCTTCTGCCAAAGCCTCTTCTTCCACCTTGGCGGCGGCTTTCTCTTCCATGATCTCGTTGAGATGCGCAAAGAGAGTGCCTTCGTCATTCTCTGGCGTGTCTGCGGGCGTCACATCGGGTTGAGGTGCTTGCGGTTCCGGTGCCACGGCTTTCGCGGCAGGGGCGGTACGATCCGCATCCACCTTGGGCGTTTTCGCAGCGACAGGGGCTTTCTTGGAGGCTGACTTCAAACCCGCGATGCGCGCGTTCAGCTGGTCCAACAGCCCGACTTTTTCCGTTGGTGCATCCATTGACGCGCGAAATGCTTCCCGCAGGGCGCGGTCGCTGGTGGTGCATGCATTAGCGGGCGTATCAACTTTCAAAAACGCAGACGTGTCATGTGCGGTCATCGGGCCTCTCCCTTGGGTTTGGCAACAGTTTGATCGAAATTACGTCGAAAACATGGGAGGCTTGGGGAAATTAAGGGGCACAGCCGTCTGCAATGCAAAAAGGGCGCCCCGAAGGACGCCCTTTTCAGAGATAGCGTGTGGATCAGCAGCTGTAGTACAGCTTGAATTCCATCGGGTGGGGTGTGTGCTCGTAGGCGTAGACCTCTTCCCACTTGAGCTCGGAATATCCTTCGATCTGGCTTTTGGTGAAAACGTCACCGGCCAGGAGGAACTCGTGATCTTCTTCCAGCGCGTCCAGAGCTTCGCGCAGTGATGCGCAGACGGTCGGGATTTCGGCCAGTTCTTCCGGCGGCAGATCGTAGAGGTCCTTGTCAGACGAGGGGCCCGGATCGATCTTGTTCTTGATGCCGTCAAGGCCGGCCATCAGGAGTGCTGCAAAGCACAGATAGGGGTTTGCTGCCGGATCGGGGAAGCGGGCCTCAACACGCTTGGCTTTGGGCGATTCTGCCCACGGAATACGCACACAGCCCGACCGGTTGCGGGCCGAATAGGCGCGCAGCACGGGGGCTTCAAAACCCGGGATCAGGCGCTTGTAGGAGTTCGTCGATGGGTTGGTGAAAGCGTTCAGCGCTTTGGCGTGCTTCAGGATGCCACCGATGAAATAGAGCGCTTCCTGGCTCAGGTCGGCATATTTGTCGCCTGCAAAGAGCGGCTTGCCGTCCTTCCAGATCGACATGTTGACGTGCATGCCGGTGCCGTTGTCGCCCGCGATGGGCTTGGGCATGAACGTGGCCGACTTGCCGTAGGCTTGGGCGACGTTGTGGATGACGTACTTGTATTTCTGAAGGTGGTCGGCTTGCTCGGTTAGCGAGCCGAAGATCAGGCCCAGCTCGTGCTGACAGGACGCCACTTCGTGGTGGTGTTTGTCGACCTTCATGCCCATGCGCTTCATCGTCGACAGCATTTCCGAACGGATGTCCTGCGCGTCGTCGATTGGGTTCACGGGGAAATAGCCGCCTTTGACGCCGGGACGGTGGCCCATGTTGCCCATCTCGTACTCGGTGTCGGTGTTCCAGGACGCGTCGAGCGCATCGACTTCGTAGGACACTTTGTTCATCTCAACCGAGAAACGGACGTCGTCGAACAAGAAGAATTCAGCTTCGGGGCCAAAGAACGACTTGTCGCCAATGCCCGATGCGATCAGGTAGGCTTCGGCCTTTTCGGCGGTGCCGCGCGGGTCACGGTCGTAGGCCTCGCCTGTGTCAGGCTCGACAATCGAGCAGTGAACGCAGATGGTCTTTTCCGCATAAAACGGGTCCATGTAGGCGCTGTTGGTGTCGGGCATCAGTTTCATGTCGGACTGATCGATCGACTTCCAGCCTGCGATGGAGGAGCCGTCAAACATGAAGCCTTCCTCAAGGAAATCTTCGTCGACCTGATCGGCCATGACGGTGACGTGCTGCAGTTTGCCACGCGGGTCGGTAAAACGGATATCGACGTATTCGACGTCTTCATCCTTAATGGTCTTCAGAAGGTCAGCGGTGCTCATTGACAGTCTTTCCTCTTTTGGAGTGTTGCTGAGATTGGATTAAAGGGCTTCGTCGCCAGCCTCACCCGTCCGAATGCGGATGGCTTGTTCTATGGTGGATACGAAAATCTTGCCGTCGCCGATCTTGTCGGTCTTGGCAGCGTCAACGATGGCTTCGATTGCGCCGTCAAGCTGATCGTCGGCCAGGACGACCTCGATTTTCACCTTGGGCAGGAAATCGACCACGTATTCAGCGCCGCGATACAATTCGGTATGGCCTTTTTGACGGCCGAAGCCTTTCACTTCGATGACAGAAAGGCCCTGAACGCCGACGTCTTGAAGGGCCTCTTTTACCTCATCAAGTTTAAATGGCTTGATGATGGCTTCGATCTTTTTCATGACCGCGACTCCCTTAGACTTGCGCTGCATTTGCTGAGACCACTTCTCATGGGGTGGGACAATTAGGTAGGGTGCCCGCATGAGGGTGGAGGATTGGATTCCCAATGGTGTGCCTAATATTTAGGCAGTTAGCAACCAGGATAGGCAGTTTTGAATCGATGAAAGTGCTTCGGAATGGCTAATTTGCTTTCAACCGCCCAAATGCGCGCCATTGAGGCTGCGGCGATGGCGTCGGGCGAGGTCACGGGACTTGAGTTGATGGAGCGGGCGGGCGCTGGTGTCGTTGACGCCGCGATGCGGAGATGGCCGGGCTTTTCAGCGGCACCGCGTCGCGCGGTGGTCTTGTGCGGGCCGGGCAATAATGGTGGCGACGGCTTTGTCATTGCGCGGTTGCTGGCCGGGCAGGGGTGGGATGTGGTGTGCTATCTTCTGGGGGATGTGGCTAAGCTGCCGCCGGATGCAAAGGTGAATGCCGAGCGTTGGGTTGCGTTAGGGGCTGTCCATTCGCTGGACGGTCAGGACCCAGCGATCTTTGAGGCCGCTGATCTGGTCGTGGATGCGGTGTTCGGCATCGGGATCAGTCGGCCTCTTTCAGAGCCTTTGGCAACAGTGCTGAGCAAATGGGGTCCCGCGAAATGGGTCGCCGTGGATGTGCCTTCTGGCTTATGCGCCGACAGCGGGAAACTGGTGGGGCGCAAGGTTCCTTTGGCTGGACTGGCGGATTTGACCGTCACGTTCGAGGCGCCGAAATGGGGACATTATATCGGAGACGGGCCTGCGGTTTGTGGTGCGTTGGAGGTGGTTCCTTTGGATATCCTGATCCGTGGATCCGGGCGCAGGGCGATCCCCGAGGTTATGGATGTTTTGTCGACCGATTTGGAGACTGTCGTCGGCTTGCAGGACCGCCCGCCGCAGCTTCAAATGGCCGATGAGAGACGCGCGTCTGGTCATAAATATGATCGTGGTCATGCGCTGATATTAAGTGGTGGTCCGGGGCGGACGGGTGCTGCACGTTTGGCGGCCCGCGGAGCATTACGGGTGGGCGCAGGGCTGGTAACGTTGGGCGTGCCTCCTGCGGCGCAGATGGAGGTTGCCTGTCAGGTGACGGCGATCATGCTGGCGCGGATGCCGGATGCGCAGGCGTTGACAGCGTTGTTGGAGGACAAGCGGATCAATGCGCTGTGTCTGGGGCCGGGGCTGGGTGTGTCTGATGCCATACGCACTTTGGTTCTGGCGGCGTTGGAGGCCAACCGCCGAGCGGTTTTGGATGCGGATGCGCTGACTGTTTTTCAGGACGATCCGGAGACGCTCTTTGCGAAACTGCACCCAAGTTGCGTGCTGACGCCCCATGCGGGGGAGTTCGCGCGGCTCTTCCCTGATTTGGCACAGGCGTGGCGCAACGCAGATACGATTGGGGAAGCGGGGTCGAAAATCAGGGCTGTGCAGGCAGCTGCTGAAAGAGCCGGTTGCTGTGTGCTTTTGAAGGGGGCTGATACCGTGGTTGCCGATCCCGACAGGCAAACTCGGGTGATTGCGGCGGTTTACGATCGCGCGGCGCCGATGTTGGCGACGGCGGGGTCAGGGGATGTTTTAGCTGGGTTTATCACAGGGCTTTTGGCGCAAGGGTATGCGCCGCTGAACGCCGCGGCACGGGCCGCTTGGTTGCATCAGGAATGTGGTCGGCTCTTTGGGCCGGGTTTGATCGCAGAAGATATTCCGGAGGTTCTGCCGCAGGTGCTTGCGGCAGAGCAGGATTATGCGATGACGCTTTCGCTGACCGACAGTTCAAGCCCGTCGGCATAGACGATGTGGGGTGCGTCAAACTCCAACTCGAACAGGGTCACCTGCGCCGCTGCTGAATGCTCGGCAATGAATTCGCCATCGATCAATTGTGCGGCGGGAACAATCGCGCGTTCTTCGCCATAGACTGCCTTGGCCCGCCAGTCGCGGATCAGAATGCCCTGATCGGCGGGCACGATCACATCTTCTTCGGGACGTGTGGTGCCCAATGTCCCGGCTTTGATGCGTACCATTCGGGCGATGTCCTTGCGAACGCGAACCGATTTGAGCACCGCGATACCGCTGTCGCGGGTAATGACCTTGTCCCCCGGTGCGAGGTGTTCGATCGGCAACGCGCCATCGAGTGTCAGGATGGAAGTTCCAGCGATTAAACCGGTTTGAAGATGCGCTACCGCATCGCCGGTCAAAGCCGGTTTTGTACGTCCAAAGTGCATGGCGATTTTCCGCTCTAGCTATGAAGTCTGCCTCAATTGTGCGTCAGAATATGGCAACAAAGGGTTACTGTCGCGCCTTTTTTCGCACCATTGCGGGGCATTGAAGGCGATTGAGTCCTTTTTGCCTCAATGCCGGAACCCCATCAGAGCTGCAAAACCACCTATTTGGCGTGATTTTCTGCTCGCATCCCACGAAATGCTTTGCTAGGACGCGCTGAAATGCGGGGTGGCTTTGCGGCCGCCTCGTTTTGGGTTTTTTGCGGGTGTGGCGGAATTGGTAGACGCACCAGATTTAGGTTCTGGCGCCGCAAGGCGTGGGGGTTCAAGTCCCTTCACCCGCACCAAAGGTAGGAAAAGGAAAGCAAATGCAGGTCACTGAGACCCTGAACGAAGGCCTCAAGCGCGGCTACGCCATCACTGTCACAGCTGCTGAGCTGGACGAGAAGGTGAACGAAAAGCTGGCCGAGGCGCAGCCCGACGTCGAGATGAAGGGCTTCCGCAAGGGCAAGGTGCCGATGGCGCTGTTGAAAAAGCAGTTTGGCCAGCGTGTTCTGGGCGAGGCGATGCAGGAAACCATCGACGGTGCGATGAACAAGCACTTTGAAGACAGTGGCGACCGCCCTGCGATGCAGCCCGAGGTCAAGATGACCAACGAGGATTGGAAAGAGGGCGACGATGTCGAAGTATCGATGTCTTACGAGGCGCTGCCAGAGATCCCCGAGATCGACCTGAAAAAGCTGAAGCTGGAAAAGCTGGTTGTGAAGGCCGATGATGCGTCTGTGGACGAAGCCCTGGGCAATCTGGCCGAGACGGCGCAGGATTTTAAAGATCGCAAGAAGGGCTCAAAAGCCAAGGATGGCGATCAGATCGTCATGGATTTCGCCGGTAAGGTGGATGGCGAGCTGTTTGAAGGTGGCTCGGCCGAGGATTATCCGCTGGTTCTGGGCTCAAACAGCTTCATTCCTGGCTTTGAAGAGCAGCTGGTTGGCACAAAGGCCGGTGAAGAGAAGGCCGTGACGGTCAGTTTCCCCGATGACTACGGTGCAGAGCATCTGGCCGGTAAGGAAGCCGTGTTCGATTGCACGATCAAGAACGTCAAAGAGCCGGTTGCTGCCGAGATCAATGACGAGCTGGCTACCAAGTTCGGCGCCGAGGATCTGGCCGCGTTGAAAGGCCAGATCTCAGAGCGTCTTGAGGCGGAATATGCCGGTGCGGCCCGCGCCGTCATGAAGCGCGGCCTGTTGGATCAGTTGGACGAGCAGGTGAAGTTCGATCTGCCGCCATCGCTGGTTGAGGCGGAAGCGAACCAAATTGCGCATCAGCTGGCTCAAGAGGAAAATCCTGACGCGCAGGGCGACGACAAGGCTGAGGTTGAAGTGACCGACGAGCATAAGTCGTTGGCAGAACGCCGCGTGCGGCTTGGTCTGTTGCTGGCCGAAGTGGGCCGCAAAGCCGAGGTTGAAGTGACCGACGCCGAGATGAGTCAGGCGATCATGAACCAGGCGCGTCAATATCCGGGTCAGGAACGTCAGTTCTTTGAGTTCGTGCAGCAGAACCAGCAGATGCAGCAGCAGATGCGGGCGCCGATCTTTGAAGACAAGGTTGTCGATCACATCGCGGAAGGTGCGACGGTGAAAGAGAAAGATGTCTCGAAAGACGATCTGCAGAAAGCCGTTGAGGCGCTGGAAGACGAGTAAGTCTTGCGGATTTGAGATTTGGGAAAGGCCGCACTGAGACGTGCGGCCTTTTTCGTTTTGGGGCGGGTTTGCGCACAGGCTGGCCTTGCAGGATCTTGGCAGCGTCAGGCCAGATAAGCGAAGCGGGCGCCTTTAGCCGTCGTCGCGTTTATTGATCGTGCGGCGCACGACGATAAAGATCGCTGCAACACCGCACAAGAATGCTGCGATGGCGACAGGGTTCGACAGTAGATTTTCCATTAATGATGTCCTCTCCAGGTTTTTAAGCGCTTTCGAGATAAATCTTCATCATGGCCAAAGTACGACGGCACTGTGTCGAGGCGGACGCTGCATGCTTGGCTTTGGCGGGGCGGCTCGAAGACGTTACGGCATCCTGAAGCAAAGGGATTGCCAAACGCGTCACACCTGTCTTTGATGCTCCAAACGCCAAAAGGTGTGCGCCGCAAGGCGAAGGGGAGGACAAGATGACAGACACAGAACGTCCATGGACGGCCTTTTACGGTCCGTCCGTGCGCAAGGATATCGGGCCCTCGCAGTATCGGTCGGTCGGAGATCTGGTCAGTGCAACGGCGCATCTTTACGGAAAAGCGCCTGCGTTTACGGCCTGTCTTGCCAATGGCATGAACGGCACGCTGACGTTTGAGCAGGTCGATGAGATGTCGGACGCACTGGCGATCTATCTGCGCGAGACGGCGGGCCTTGAGAAGGGCGACCGCGTGGCGCTGCAGGTGCCCAACGGGTTGTCGTTTCCAGTGGCAGCCTTTGCCGTGATGAAAGCGGGTTGCGTTCTGGTGAATGTGAACCCGCTTTATACGGCCGAAGAAATGGCCAAGCAGTTTGCAGATGCAGAGCCGAGCGCGTTGATTGTCGTGGATATGTTTGCCGACAAGCTGCCCGGTGCGATCAAGGGCCATCCGATCCCCAACATTATCGTTACGCAGGTGGCCGAGTTTTTGCCAGCGGCCCCGCGAGGGATTGTTCGGTTGGTTCAGAAATACTGGGATAAGACCCTGCAACCCATTGATCTTGCGCATATTCGACTGCCTGATGCGATTGCCGCTGGCCGAAGCATTCGGACCGAGAAGAGTGTTGTGGTCGAGAAATACCGCGCAGATGTGTCGCCCGATGATGTCGCCTGTCTGCAATATACAGGCGGGACCACCGGCGTGTCGAAGGGTGCCATGCTGAGCCATGCCAATCTGATAATGAACATGGAACAAACCATGGAGCTGATAAAAGGCGTGGAGAAGGGCAAAGAGGTCGTGCTGACTGCGCTGCCGATGTATCATGTCTTTGCGTTTACGGTGAACCTGCTGGGCTTCTATTGGCTGGGCGCGCGCAACATTCTGATCCCGAACCCACGGCCCCTGAGCAATCTCAAGCGGGCGTTTGAGAATTACAAGATCACATGGATGAGCGGCGTGAACACATTGTTCAACGGGCTGTCCAACGAGGTTTGGTTTCTAGATACGCCGCCAAAGCACCTCAAGTTCGCCTCGGCCGGGGGTATGGCGCTGCAAAGCGCTGTGGCCAAGCGGTGGGAAGAGGTCACGGGAACGCCGGTCCTTGAAGGGTACGGGCTGACCGAAAGCTCGCCGATCCTGACGTTCAATCCGCTGGGCAAGACGCGGGTCGGCTCGATCGGGATCCCGTTGCCTTCGACGCATGTGCGCTGTGTGGACGAGCAGGGGGTGCCTGTTCCACAAGGCGAGGCGGGCGAGATTGTCGCCAAAGGTCCGCAGATCATGAAGGGCTATTGGAGAAAGCCGGAAGAGACCGATAAAACCATGCGGGATGGGTGGTTGCTGACCGGCGATATCGGCGTCATGGACCCGGATGGCTATTTTCGGATCGTGGACCGCAAGAAGGACATGATCCTTGTGTCGGGCTTCAACGTCTACCCCAATGAGATCGAGGAATGCCTGACCCAGCACCCTGGCGTTTCAGAGGCGGCTGTGATCGGCGTGCCGGACGGCGTGGCGGGCGAAAAGATCAAAGCGTTCGTTGTGCTTCATGATGACAGCATTTCCGGCGAGGAGTTGCGGGCCTACTGCAAAGAGCATTTGACTGCCTATAAGGTGCCCAAGATTGTAGAGGCGCGCACGGACTTGCCGAAATCCAACGTCGGAAAGATCCTGCGCAAGGATCTGCGGCTTGAAGAAGAACAAGAAAATTCAGCGGCTTGAAGCCGTCTCTTAATGTAGGGAGCACGGCAGATGGTCGGACCTTTAGAACAAGCAATCCTGGCCCTGATGATTTTTGTCATCATGCTGGGCATGGGCGCGTCGCTGACCCCGCGTGATTTTGCGCTAGCGTTGAAGCGGCCTTACGGATTGGCGATTGGCGTGGTCTCGCAATACGGTTTCATGCCGCTTTTGGGGTTTCTTCTGGCGATCAGCCTGCCGCTTCCTGACACGATCAAGGTTGGTATTTTGATTATGGCGTGCATGCCGGGGGGCACGACATCGAACATCTTTACCTATTTTTCGAAAGGGAATTTGGCGTTGTCGGTGTTGATGACGGTCACGTCGACTGTATTTGGCGTCATCCTAATCCCTATTGTTCTTGTGGTTTATGCGGGCGCGCTGGATTTGGAAATCCCGCGTGAAAACATCATCGCAACGCTGGTGTTGCTGTTGGTGCCGGTGGGCATTGGAATGGTGATGCGCAAGGTGAACGCCAATGTTGGAGCAGTGACCGAATTTATGGGATCGATGCTGGCAGTGTTTTTCATCCTGTTTCTGATCGTGTCGTGGATCCCGCGCAACTGGGGTTTTCTGATGGAGACGACATGGGCGACGTATTTCGCCTCGATCGCGTTGGGGCTGGTTGGTATCACCATCGGGTATAACTTCGCGCGCGCTTTGAAGCTGCACCCGCGCAACGCGCGCACGGTGGCGTTGGAGACGGGTATCCAGAACGGACCGCTGGCGATTGCGATCATCGCCTTCACCTTTGCGGGGACCGAGGCGCAGGCGATCATGGCGGTGCCGGTGCTGTATTCGTTGTTCATCGTGATCGTGTCGACATTGGTGACCTTCTATTTCCGGCGGGTGAATACGGCGGCCGAACAGGCTATGCCGGACGGATTGTTGTAGCGTCTTGGGCGCGTTTTCTGGTTTCAGCGTCGGGGCAGGCTAGGTCTTTTCGGGAACTATCAGCCTAAAGGAGACCGACCCATGCCAGAAAGAGCACAACGCGCGGGCAACCGCTTGATGGATCGTCCGGAGTATAAATCAAAGCAACGGCCTTTAACCGGACCGCAGGATATGACGGTTTTCGAGGCTGTTTCGCAGATGTCTGACAAGAACTACGGGTCGGTTATCGTGGTGGACGAGGCGCAGAAGGTGATCGGCGTCGTCACCGAACGCGATATCATGAACAAGCTTGTGGCCAAGAACCTTGATGCCAGCAAGACGGCGCTGTCAGATATCATGACGCGTAATCCGCGGCTGGCGCGTGAGACCGATGACATGGTTGATTGGCTGCGCATCATGTCGAATGAGCGGTTCCGCCGTTTGCCGGTTGTGGATGATGACGACCGCATCAAGGCGGTGTTTACGCAAGGCGATTTCGTCTCCTACACATGGCCGGATTTGATGTATCAGATGAAGTCGATTGCGACGGCAACGGTGACGAAGAACTGGCCTTTGTTCCTGATCGGGGGCGGCGTTGCTGCGTATTCGGTGCTGATGGTGATCGTGATGAGCGTCGTGATGTAGCCCCCCCTTTGTCAGGAAGGGCGCAAGCGGCTGATCTGCTTATCGATCCGGTCCAATGCAGCTTGTTTGTCGGTGTCATCCAGAAAGCTGGCTTTGAAGCTGTTGCGCGCGAGTGTGATGATTTCGGGTTCTGTGAGGCCGAGGTTATCAGCGACGGCGCGATAGTTGTCGTTGAGATACCCCCCGAAATAGCTGGGATCATCGGAGTTGACGGTGACGAGCAGGTTGGCGTCCAGGGCTTTCTTAACGGGCGACGCACTGAGGCTGGGGATGCCTTTGAGACGGAGATTTGAGATTGGGCACATGGTTAGCGGGGTCTGCTGCTGCGCAAGGCGGTTCGTGAGGGCTGCGTCTTGCAAGGCTGAATTGCCGTGGTCGACGCGGGAAACGCCAAGCAGGTCGAGAGAGTTCACGACATTGGCAGGTGGGCCCTCTTCGCCTGCGTGAGCCACAGCGGTGAACCCTTCCTTGCGGGCGGCGGTAAAGACGCGTTCGAACTTTTCGGGTGGGTGGCCTTGTTCGGAGCTATCGAGGCCGACGGCAAAGATGTGGTCTTTGTGTTTGCAGGCGCAGGCGAGGGTGTCGAAGGCCTCTTCTTCGCTAAGATGACGCAGGAAACACATGATGAGTTTCGAGGTGATGCTAAGCTCTTTATGGGCTTGTTCAAGGGCGGCGGTGATGCCGGCCAGCACCGTCTCAAACGCGATGCCGCGTTCCAGATGGGCTTGGGGATCAAAGAAAATCTCGGCATGGGTCAGTCCGTCGGCATGGACCTTGGTTAGGTAGGCCCAGGTGAGGTCGAAAAAGTCGCGTTCTTCAATCAGGACGGACATGCCCAGATAGTAGACATCCAGAAAGTCTTGCAGGTTGTCGAATTGGTAGGCGGCGCGGATATCGTCGGCGGTTTCGTAGGGCAGTGTGACGTTGTTGCGTTTGGCCAGCGCCAACATCATCTCGGGCTCAAGCGTGCCTTCGATATGCAGGTGCAGTTCTGCCTTGGGCAGTGTGTCGATCAATTGGTGGACGAGGGATGTGGGCTTGGGCATCGGCGCGCGCTCCTGTTTGAGGCAGGATATGCGCGCCATCTGCCTTAGTCGAGGGTTAGCGACAGGCCTACAAAAAGCTCGAGCCCTGCAACTTCGTGATCGACATTGGAGCCTGAAGCGTCAGCTCCGCTGCGGATCGGAGGCGATGTGACATAGCGCGCTTCGATTAAGGCGGATTTGCGGTCGTCCAGCTTGTGCTGAAGTCGTGCCCCGACAAGCGCATAGGGGGCCGTATCATCAATGGAGCGATCGAGGCCTTGTCCGGTGATATCGCCTGATGTGTGACGGATACCGGTACCCGCGCCGACCGAATAGGTTGTGTCGCCATTTGTTGCCACAGGCGCCCAGATGTTGGCACCAAGGCGCTGCGTGCGCAGCTTTGCTTTATAATCGAGGCGACGGGCCCAAGAGGACCGTGCTGTTTTGCCTTCCAGTGTGACGGGCGCTGCAGCATGGCCTTCGAGTTCGACTGTCACACGCGCGGTTTTGCGCGCGACCCGCAAGCTGAGTGCATTGGTTTGAGCGTGTTGCGAATGATGGATCGAAGAGACGACGCGGGAGGTGTTCTTGCCGTCAAATTCGTGCTTGTCCCAGCTTTGGGAGACGCCAAACACAAGCGCGGTTTCCGCGGCGTGGACAGGCAGGGCAAGGGTCAGCAGGAGGGGGATCAGGGCAAGGCGGCGCATTGTCGTTCACTCTTTGTTAAGGCCCCCGCCGTGAGGAGGGGTGTAAGGTGAACATCGTGTTAGTGCGACGGATTTATTAAGCGGTGGTTAATAACCGGAGCCGGGAGGCAAAACGCAAAAAGCCGCGCAGTTTTGCGCGGCTTCTTTAAGTTCTTTATCCAAGTTGAAAAGCTTAGTCTTTTTGCTCTTCTGCGTTGTCGTCGCCTTCGGAGGCATCGGCAGCTGGCGCTTCGGCTGCCAACTCGTCGTCGTCCATCGCAGCGCTTCCGATATCGTCGAAGAGTTCCGCGATCTCAAATTCGGCTTCCGCTTCGGCCTCGGCGGCGAGTTCCTGGATGGATTTGCCGGAGGCTTGCAGTTCGGCTTCCTCGGTTGAGCGGGCGACGTTCAGTTCGATTGTCGCTTCAACCTCGGGGTGGAGGCGAATGAAGACCTCGTGGATGCCAAGCTCTTTGATCGGGCTGGACAGCTCGACCTGCTTGCGCTCTACTGTGAAGCCGTCGGCTGTCGCAGCTTCGGCGGCATCACGTGTGGTGACAGAGCCGTAGAGCGAGCCTGCATCGGACGCCTGACGAATCACGATGAACTGCTGGCCGTTCAGTTTGGCGGCCATGTCTTCGG
>ERZ1740060.192-NODE-192-length-47208-cov-5.835620_pt1 | contig 47208 bp, 44 predicted proteins | sample MGYA00581743_ERZ1740060 | MGnify/ENA primary metagenome ERZ1740060 (study PRJEB43018, sample SAMN04849235) | marine metagenome | isolation source: floating plastic debris | place: Pacific Ocean | collected 2008-08-27 | study: EMG produced TPA metagenomics assembly... | reverse complement strand
AGTCCGGGGCTTGGCGAAACGAAAACTAAGCCCCGGACTTGATCCGGGGCCTCGACCAGCACGAGGCACCCATCATGACCACCATCATCAAAAACGGCACCATTGTCACCGCCGATCTGACCTACAAGGCCGACGTCAAGATCGAAGACGGGAAGATCGCCAAAATCGGGCCAAACCTTTCCGGCGGCACGGAGCTCGATGCCACCGGCTGCTATGTGATGCCCGGTGGGATCGACCCGCATGTGCATCTCGAAATGCCGTTTATGGGCACCTACTCGTCGGACGATTTCGAGTCTGGGACACGCGCCGGGCTTTCCGGCGGGACGACTATGGTGGTGGATTTCTGCCTGCCCAACCCGGACCAGAGCCTGATGGAGGCGCTGGACCGCTGGGACAACAAGTCCACCCGCGCCAACTGTGATTACTCCTTCCACATGGCGATCACCTGGTGGGGTGAGCAGGTGTGGAACGAGATGGAGACGGTGGTCAAAGAGCGCGGCATCAACACCTTCAAGCACTTCATGGCCTACAAGGGCGCGCTGATGGTGGATGATGATGAGATGTTCTCATCCTTCCAGCGCTGTGCGGCGCTTGGTGCCTTGCCGTTGGTGCACGCCGAGAACGGCGATGTGGTTGCTCAGCTTCAGGCGAAGCTTCTGGCTGAGGGTAACAACGGGCCGGAGGCGCACGCCTATTCCCGCCCCGCCGAGGTGGAAGGCGAGGCGACCAACCGCGCCATCATGATCGCCGATATGGCGGGCGTGCCGGTCTACATCGTGCACACATCCTCCGAGCAGGCGCATGAGGCGATCCGCCGGGCACGTCAGAATGGCATCCGGGCTTATGGTGAGCCGTTGATCCAGCACCTCACCTTGGATGACTCCGAATACAAGCATCCCGATTGGGATCACGCCGCCCGCCGGGTTATGTCGCCGCCGTTCCGTGACAAGAAGCATCAGGACTCCTTGTGGGCCGGACTGGCCGCTGGTTCGCTCCAGGTCGTGGCAACCGATCATTGCGCCTTCACGACCGAGCAGAAGCGCAATGGCGTTGGCAACTTCACGCTGATCCCGAATGGCACCGGCGGTCTGGAAGATCGCATGCCGATGCTGTGGACCTACGGTGTTGAAACCGGGCGTCTGACGATGAACGAGTTCGTCGCCGTCACCTCGACCAACATCGCTAAGATCCTCAACGTGTACCCGAAAAAGGGCGCGATCCTTGAGGGTGCGGATGCCGACATCGTGGTCTGGGACCCGTCGAAGGAAAAGACGATCACCGCCGGCACGCAGCAGTCAGCCATCGACTACAATGTGTTTGAGGGTAAGCATGTGAAGGGGCTGCCGCGCTTTACGCTGACTCGCGGGCATGTTGCCATCGACGACGGCGCCGTGAAGACGCGGGAAGGTCATGGCAAGTTCGTCGCCCGCGAACCGTTCCAGGCGGTCAACACGGCCTACTCAACGTGGAAGGAAGTCACGGCTCCTCGGAAGGTTGAGCGGACGGGCATTCCTGCAAGCGGCGTCTAGCGTTTGCCGGCGACCATTCGCATCGCGGCTGCGGCCCTGACCAATCGTCAGGGCCAGGTGTTGTTGGTGCGAAAGCGCGGAACCACCGCCTTCATGCAGCCTGGTGGCAAGATCGATGTTGGCGAAACGCCGGACGTTGCTTTGGTGCGGGAATTGGATGAGGAGCTAGGTCTCAAGCTCCCACCATCGGCCCTTCGTTATGTAGGCGCCTTTCAGACACGAGCCGCCAATGAGCCAGATGCTAATGTGCATGCTGAGCTGTTTGCTGCATCGGTCGATAGCCCGGTCGCGCCGGGAGCGGAAATCGTCGAGCTGCTCTGGTACCCTGACCAGGATCGGCGCGAAGCCGAACTTGCGCCGCTGACGCGGTGCCGGGTTTTACCAGCGATGGGGTTTTGACATGCGGCTTATGATTGGACTGACAGCGCTTCTTGCGGCCACCTCGGCCATCGCTGCTGAGCTTCCGATTTCAGGCACTTATGGCGATGAACTTGGTTGCGCGCGGCTTGCGCCGTACGAAGGTCCGAGTGAGTTTGGTGGCATCACCGTTTCGGCGTCTGGACTGACCGGCCTGGAGTGGGGCTGCACCTGGGCCGAGATTTGGGAGTACCCGCAAAGCGATGGCAGCGCGTTTGGCTTGCAGGGCCTTTGCGGCGGGGAAGGCATTCCGTTCCTGGAGCAGTACATTGTCGAGATCGGGCAGGACGACCCGACCGAGATGACGGTGTTTGCCGCCAATGGCGATCCGCGTTGGGAGCTGAACTTGTGTGAAGCGGCACCAGAAGGGGGCGGCAAGGGCTAGTCGCCGTGCCATCCACCCGGACAAAGAAAAACCCCGGCGACCTGGGTCGCCGGGGTTTTGTTTTTGAACGCTGCGACAGTCTCTAGAACTTCACCCGAACCTCGGCGCGGGCCGTGTGGCTGTGGAAGTCGCTGCGCAGATCGGCATCGTAGGTGAGGTTGGCGGACCAGTCCGGATTGTCGAAGCCCAGACCAAGGCCGAGCAGCGCACCGATATCGTCGGTGTCGGTCCCGGTTGTCTGGTAGGCCGCGCCGCCGCCGGTGAAGGTCGCGGTGCTGACGGCATCATCATCGATGAGATCGAACGCAACGCCCAGCCGCAGTTCCGGGATGAAGACGGTGCCGGAGCGGTCAACACCATCGAAGACAGCATGGATGCGCGCGCCCACGGTACCGGTGAGCTGGTTCACCGTTTCGGAATCGACGCTGGCCGTCAGCGCGCCAGTGCCCGTCTCGGTGTAGTCTTCGGCGTCGTAGTGGTTCCAGGTTAGGCCGGCGTTGGGCGTGATGAAGACGCTGTGACCGACTTCAAATGGCGTGCCCGCCGTTGCTGCCAGCGTGACCTGGCTGGAGCCGTAGTCGCCGACATAAGTGCGATCCAGACCGCCGACATTGACGATGCGGCTCGATTCATTGTCCGCATAGGCATAGGCCGCGAAGGCATCGAGGTAGAAGTTCTGTGTCGCGAAGCCGCCATAGGCACCGATGAGGTAGGTGTTCGACGACACCTCCGATTGGCCGGCGCCTTCGCCCTCAACATAGGAGTGAGTGTAGGAGCCGAAGACACCGACCGTGACATCTTCGGAGAACTGGCCGTCGGCACCCACGGCGAAACCGCCGAAGCCAGCATCGTAGCCAGCGGCGTTGCTGTCACCATCGGCCATGGCGATGCCGCCGAAGCCCTGGATCCAGTAGGATCCGCCCTGCGGGCCGGCATAGTAGTCGCCGCTGGAGAAACCACTGGTGCCATATTGGGATCCGCCGCGGCTTGATGCCAGGCGGTTGCCGGTAATGGTCTGCTGTTGACCGACCGCGTTGAAGGCGACGTTGGATGTGCCGCCTTGCGTGTCACCCTGAACACCAGCCTGCTCGGCCGCGTTTGTGGCTGTGGTTCCACCGGTGTTCAGTGCGGTCGAGAAGGCTGTCAGCGCTTCATCATCATTGCCGGTGTCGGCCGCATCGACGGCAGAACCCAGCGCTGCTGCCTCGTCGGAGGAAACGCCGAGTTCGGCTGCGGTTTCTGCCGAAGTGCGGGCTGCAGCGGTAACAACAATGTTTTGGCCAACAACATCAATCGTGTAGTCTACCAACGCGGTGTCGACAACGGTGAAATCACCGTCCTGGCCGGTTTCGTCGTCGCCCGTGTCGATCAGGGTGAGGGTGCCGTTTGTGAAGTTGGCAGCCAACTGCACCGTCGTGTTTCCGGTCGCACCATGCGTCAAGTCGTTGAAGTTCAATGCGGTGTCATTGGCGCCAATGTTGCTGCCAAGAACAATGGTGCCTTGATCTAGGGTTAGCGTACCATCACCGGTGATTGCCGTTGTGCCCGTTCCGTTGATGGTGATGGTCGAGTTGGCATCATCCATCGTGAAATCGTTGATGGCCGCGCCATCGCCGACGGTGGTGTTGAACGTGACATTTGATGCTGCCGCTATGTCAATATCACCTGGACCATCAAGGTCGGTGATCGAGATGGTGCTCGTAGTGCCGGTGCCACCGCCAACGGTTAGAACGTCGGTGTTGGCATCGCCAATGATCATTGCTCCGGCACCAGTGATGTCGCCTGAGAAGGTACTTGCCGCACCTTGGAGCGTGGTGGTGACATCCGCAGTGGCGGACAGGCTGCCGCCCGTCACATTCTGCTCGAACACCGTATCATCGCCCAACGTAAAGGTGTCGATGGATTCGGTGGTACCCACAACGGCATTGAATGTAACGGCGTTGACATCGGTGGCATCACCAGTCGTTTGGATCGCTGTCGTCGAGCCGGCAGCATCAGCGTTTAGAACAGGTGCGACAGCGACAGCACCATTCACCGTGTCTAGGACCAGCGTGCCGTTGTCGGCGATGGTCGACGCGCCCGTGTTCGCCACAGCGCCCTGAACCGTCAGGCTTGATGCCGTTGTGCCGCCGCCCACTGTGAAGCTGCCGCCTTGGGTTATGCCTTCCAGTACTGACGTGCTGCCTCGTAGAACGGCGGTCCCGGCCACTTCCAACGCGTTGGCATAAACGTTGTTTTGGAAGGTCACAGTGTCGGCATTGTCGATGTCGATTGTGCCGATGCGAATGGCATCGGTACCGACTGTGCCGCTGAACGTGATGTCCTGACCGCCGCCAGCATTGTTGACGAAGATTTCGCCATCACCGTCCACGCCTGCTGTGATAGCGGCCGTGATGGTCTGGTCCGCGGTGCCATTCAATTGGAGCGTAGCGCCGCCGCCATTGTCGGTCAGCGAAATGCCGCCCGTTGCGGTCAGGTCGCCAGCGATCCGCAGTTCTGCTGCGCCACCGGATCCGGGCGTTCCCGCACCATTGTTGGCACCGTCTGAACCGCCTTCAATCGTGATAGTCGTTGCCGTTGTTGTGACGGAGTCGGTTGCTACGATGAGTGTGGCGGTCCCTCCGCCTCCACCGTCATTGCCGGCGGCTGCAGCTTCTCCGCCGTCGCCACCGGTGACTGTAACAGCACCGAGGCTCGCACCGTCGGTGTCGGTCACGGTAAGCTGGGCCGCGCCGCCCGCGCCGCCATTTTCAGCTACTCCGGAGGCACCGCCCGCGCCGCCGGTCAGATTCAGGGTTGTGATTGTGGTGTCGGCGACGATTGCCGACGTTGTATCGCCACCGGCGTGTGCGGCATTCGTCTCACCCGCACCGCCTGTAAACTCAAAGGTGCCGACGGAAAGAGTGTCTGTTTGGGCATTTCCGAATGTCGAGGCGATATTGCCACCATCAACACCACCCGCAGCTGCTCCAGCCGTGGTCCTGATCGTGGTCATGTTTGTGTTGCCCAGGACAGTGAAATCGCTGTCGTCCTGTGCAACGCCATCGCGGACGGAAAGATTCAACGTTCCGCCACTACCGTCAGAGTCACCCTCTAGATCGCCTGTAATGGTTAGATCCGCATCCAGGCCGTCTGCACCAGCGGTATTTTCCGCAAAGATCACCGTCGCGGTTACGCCGGTGTTGATATCGAAGTCATTGGTTACGACGGATGCTTCGCCCCCAACGGCGCTGTCGAAAACGCGGATCGTTTCGCTCTGTGTGAGCGTTATTGACGTTGGATCATTGGTGTCACCATTGGTGTCGATCGCACCAAACTGCCCACCCGTTGCGCCACTGGTAATGACGCCTGTAAGCGCAGTGGCGGCACCGGTCGCGCCAACGATTTCCTGCGCCATTGCGCCAGTTGGCGCGATAACGGCAGCCGAAGCCAGTGCGATCACGGCTATCGAAGCGCCGGCGAGGAGGCGCTGCTTGATGGGCGACGGGGTGGGGGAAGAGGGCCGATAAACCATGAGGTGTGTCCTTGGGGGTTAGGCAGCGGATGCGGGACGCGTTGCATTGGGCCTGCCTGGACACACTCTTTGTGGTTACGGCCCCTGCCTCGATCACCATGATCAGAGGTTGCAAGGGCCAAAAACGCGCCAAAAAAGCGGGGAACAAACAGGAATCAAACTTGGGCGAAACTATTAAGAAAGAGCCTTAACAGGGGCTTAACTGCCGCTCTTGTGAGCGTTGAATGCGTTGCTGCTGTCAGCACTTTTTGTCAGCGCTCTTTGCTTGCGGCATTACTTTGTAAGCCGGCAGATTGACCAAATGGTCAAAAAGGGTTTTCAGCGATGCGGATCGGTGCAATCCTGCATAGCGGCTGGCAACCATCTTGCATGGTTGCATCATGATCTGACCTTGCCGAGAGTGCCCGCGTGACATCACCGCCTGTTATTTCCGCCGCTGATCTCAACCTCATCTTCCAGACCAATGATGGTCCGGTCCATGCACTGTCGAATGTGTCGCTCGATATCGAGAAGGGCGAGTTCGTGTCCTTCATTGGCCCATCGGGCTGCGGCAAGACGACCTTTCTGCGGGTGATCGCCGATCTGGAGGAGCCGACTTCTGGCGTCATCACGGTGCAAGGCACGAGCCCGCACAATGCGCGGCTCAACCGAGCCTATGGCTATGTGTTCCAGCAGGCTGCGCTTTACCCTTGGCGGACGATTGAAGCGAATATCACGCTGCCGCTTGAGATCATGGGCTTTGCAAAGGCTGAGCAGCGGGAGCGGGCGGACAAAGCGCTGGAGCTTGTCGATCTTGCCGGCTTTGGCAAAAAATTCCCCTGGCAGCTATCGGGCGGCATGCAGCAGCGCGCCTCGATTGCTCGCGCATTGGCCTTCGATGCTGATATCTTGCTCATGGATGAGCCATTTGGCGCGTTGGATGAGATTGTGCGCGATCACTTGAACGAGCAGCTTCTTCAACTGTGGGCGCGGACTAACAAGACAATTTGCTTCGTCACCCACTCGATCCCTGAGGCGGTCTATCTCTCCACCAAGATCGTCGTGATGAGCCCGCGTCCGGGCCGTGTGACGGATGTGATCGAGTCGACGCTGCCCAAGGAACGTCCGCTCGATATTCGCGAGAGCCCGGAGTTCCTGGAAACCGCGCACCGGGTCCGTGAAGGTCTGCGCGCCGGCCACGCCTATGAGGAGGCGGCGGTTTGATCACCCGCTCCATCCTCCCGATCCTCACCGTGCTCGGTATCATTCTGGCTGCCTGGTACGCGGGCGCGGTAGGCATGAACTGGCGGGTGGAGACCGAACGGCTGGAGCGCATGGGCCTCGAGGCAACGACGATGGAGATGGTCGAGCTGACCATGTCCATGGACCGGCCGATCCTGCCGGCGCCGCATCAGCTTTGGGCTGAAATTCAGGATACGGTTTTCGAGCGTTCGCCGACGTCACGGCGGTCGCTCCTTTTCCACGCCTGGATCACGCTGTCCTCCACGCTCGTCGGCTTTGGCATGGGCACGCTTTTGGGCATTGTGTTGGCCGTCGGCATTGTCCATTCCAAGGTGCTTGATAAGTCACTGCTGCCCTGGATCATCGCGTCCCAGACCATTCCAATCTTGGCCATCGCGCCGATGATCATCATCGTGTTCAACACGGTAGGTGTCACGGGGTTGATCCCCAAGGCCTTCATCTCGACCTATCTCGCCTTCTTCCCCGTTGCCATCGGCATGACCAAGGGGCTGCGTTCGCCCGAGACGATGCATCTCGATCTGCTGCACACCTACTCGGCTTCGCAGTCGCAAGTGTTCTGGAAGCTTCGGCTGCCCGCCTCCATGCCCTACCTGTTCGCCTCCATGAAGATCGCGGTGGCGATTGCGCTTGTCGGCGCGATTGTGGGTGAATTGCCAACAGGGGCTGTTGCCGGGCTCGGCGCGCGGCTCCTCTCCGGCTCCTATTACGGCCAGACGATCCAAATCTGGTCGGCGCTCTTTATGGCAGCCTTCCTGTCGGCGCTTCTTGTCTATTCCATTGGCTGGATCGGTGCCTGGGTGAACCGACGTATGGGCATGCGCGAGGCGAACCCATGACCATTCGCTACAATCCGCCAGGCGCGTGGCCTCAGCTTGGCCGCGCTTTCAACCACGGGGTGGTCGAACCAGAGGGACGGCGGCTGCACATCACGGGAGAAGTCGGCTGGGATGCCGATGGCAATATCGTTGGGCCGGGTGACTGTGAAGCGCAGATGCGCCAGGCCTTCGCCAATGTGGAAGCGATTCTTGCAACTGCCGGCGGCCGGCTGGAGGATATCGTCTCCATGACGATCTACTTTCTGAACCGCGAGGATTTGCCAACCATCCAGCGCGTACGCGCGGAAAAACTGTCGTCGGAGACAGCGCCGGCCAGCATCCTCGTTCAAGTACCTGGTCTGGTGGCTCCTGACTTGCTGGTTGAGTTGGTGCCCATCGCGGTCATCCCTCACGAGCGTTTCAAAGACCCGCGGGAGTTGGGCGCCTGATGTTTGGTCTTTCCGGATCCGGCCTGCTTGTTGCGGCGTTTGTTTTCTGGATCGTCGCCTGGGCCGCGAACCAGCGGCTTGCCAAGCTCACCATAGAGACCGGTGCGGTGCGTGCAGGCGTGAACCTTCTGGTCCCCGTCATCTTCGGCGTTACCCTGCTTGTTCTGTGGGAAGGCATCGTTGTTGGCCTCGACGTGCCGCAGGTTGTGATGCCACCGCCTTCCATGGTTTGGGACCGGATTACCGAATCGACCGACATCCTCTGGGCAGACTTCCAGCAGACGTTCCTTCGCGCTGTGATCGTTGGCTACCTGATGGGCTGTTCCATCGGTTTTGCCGTTGCTGTTCTGGTCGATCGTTCGCCGTTCTGGAAGGCAGGCGTGATGCCGGTCGGCAACCTGATGTCCGCGCTGCCGATCATCGGTATCGCGCCGATCATGGTGATGTGGTTCGGCTTTGACTGGCCGTCCAAGGCAGCTGTCGTGGTCGTTATGACGTTCTTCCCCATGTTGGTGAACACCATTGCCGGGCTCAACGCGTCCGGGCAGATGGAACGTGATCTGATGCACACCTATGCCTCGTCCTATTGGCAGACGCTCTTCAAATTGCGTCTTCCGGCGGCGATGCCGTTCATCTTCAACGCGCTGAAGATCAACTCGACATTGGCGCTCATTGGGGCAATCGTTGCGGAATTTTTCGGCACACCCATTGTCGGAATGGGCTTTCGCATTTCCACCGCCGTTGGCAGCCTCAACATCGATCTGGTGTGGGCTGAAATTTTCGTCGCTGCCTTGGCAGGATCGCTCACCTATGGTGCGATAGCGCTGGTGGAACGGCAGGTGACCTTCTGGCACCCGTCGGTGCGGCGGGTTCGGTGACGGACCAACAAGAACAATAAGGGGAATGGCGACCGGCAAAGCCGGCGTTTGACACAGGAAGGAGTTTCTCCATGAAAACGACAACCAAGCTATTGGCAGGCGCTGCGGTGCTGGCGGCCTCGTTCGGGGCAACCGCACCGGCTTTGTCGGCCGACGAGCTGACGCTGCAGCTCAAGTGGGTCACGCAGGCTCAGTTCGCCGGTTACTATGTGGCGCTGCACGAGGGTCTTTACGAAGCTGAAGACCTAGATGTGACCATCAATCCTGGTGGGCCAGACATCGCTCCACCGCAGGTGATTGCTGGTGGTGGTGCTGACGTCATCATCGAGTGGATGCCGGCTGCTCTGGCTGCGCGCGAGCGTGGTGTGCCGCTGGTGAACATCGCGCAGCCGTTTGTGCGTTCGGGCATGATGCTGACTTGCCGCAATGATTCCGGCATCTCTTCGCCGGAAGACTTCCCAGGCAAGACGCTGGGCGTTTGGTTCTTCGGCAATGAATATCCGTTCCTGTCCTGGATGAGCCAGCTCGGCATTCCAACCGACGGTGGCGATGATGGCGTGACAGTTGTTCGTCAGGGCTTCAACGTTGATCCGATTATTCAGGGCCAGGCCGACTGCGTGTCGACGATGAACTACAATGAGTACTGGCAGGTGATCGATGCTGGCTTCTCGCCGGATGATCTGACGGTGTTCAACTACACCGACCAGGGTGTCGCGACGCTGGAAGACGGTCTCTACGTGCTTGAAGAGTCGCTGGAAGACCCGGCGATGGTCGACAAGCTGACCCGTTTTGTCCGCGCTTCCATGGCAGGTTGGGCCTGGGCGCAGGAGAACCCGGAAGACGCAGCGATGATCGTCCTGGAGTATGATGAGACCGGCGCGCAGACCGAAGCCCACCAGACCCGCATGATGGGTGAGATCAACAACCTCACCGCCGGTTCGACTGGTGTGCTGGATGTTGCCGCCTATGAAACGACGGTGGAATCGCTGCTTCTGGGCGGCGACGATCCGGTCATTACGTCCGCACCGGAAGGTGCGTGGACGTCCGTGGTCACGGACGGCTTGTAAGCCGTCCGTTGTTTGATCTGGGTCGCTCCGTTCCTTTTGAACGACCGCTCGCCAGACGACTGGGTGTTCGATAGCTCCGCCAAGCGGTTGTGCCGGAGGCACAGAGCGAAACGGATGAGCAAACAAGAAGGGTCGGGGAACCGGCCCTTTTTCCCAGGGGCGTGTAGGGTTTGCCACGCATAAGCGTTTGCGCAGATAGGAAACCTCACGGGTGTCGTGGTTTACATCTATTAGGAGACCCCCCGATGCGTTTTTTTGTTTTCCCTCTCGCCGTCATCCTCGCCTGTGCCGCCTTTGTCGGCCTCTCCAACCGCAACGCGGTTGATGTGGCCCAGGCCAGCGTCGATAGCTCGGATGTCGGGCTGGAAGATCTGGGCGAGATGCTGTTCTTCGACGTCAACCTGTCGGCCAATCGAACCCAGTCCTGCTCAAGCTGCCACGATCCGGCGTTTGGCTTTGCCGATCCGCGCGGCATGGCCTCGCCGGGCGATGATGGCGTGTCGCTGGGCGACCGCAACGCACCAACGGCCGCCTATGCAGCGCTGACGCCCCCGTTCCATAGGAACGAGGATGGCGAATGGATGGGCGGTCAGTTTCTGGATGGCCGTGCTTCCACCCTAGAGGATCAGGCAGGCGGCCCGCCGCTCAATCCCGTTGAGATGGGCATGCCAGACGAGGCGGCCGTTATGGCGCGGCTATTGGAAAACGAGGTCTATCAGGAGGCGTTTCCCGCACTCTTTGGCGAGCAGATTTTTGACGATGCCAATGCGGCTTACGAGGCGATGACACAGGCGATTGCCGCCTTTGAGCGCACAGACTTCTTCTCGCCGTTTGATTCCAAATATGATCGCTTCCTGCGCGGTGAGGCGGAGCTGACCAATCAAGAAGAGCTGGGCCGGCTTCTGTTCTTTTCCCAGCAGTTCACCAACTGCAACCAGTGCCATCAAGTGGCGCTTAGCGCGCTCGACCCGCGCGAGACGTTCAGCGACTATCTCTACCATAACATCGGAACGCCCCAGAACACGGCACTTCGTGAGCTGAATGGTGTGCCGCAGAGAACGATTGATGCTGGCCTTGCCAACAACCCGACTGTCGATGGCGCGCCGGAGGCGATGGGCCGGTTCCGTACACCGACGCTGCGCAATGTCGCCGTCACCGGGCCCTATATGCACAATGGCGTGTTCGCCGATCTGCGCACGGTCGTTCTGTTCTACAACACCTACAACACGCAGTCCGATGAGCGCCTGATCAATCCGGAAACGGGTGAAGCGTTTGATCCTCCACCGATCCCCGACACGCTGTCGCTGGAAGAGCTGGAGCATGGTCCGGCACTGGATGATCGGCGGATCGATGCCTTGGTCGCCTTCATGAAGACGTTGACCGACGCACGCTATGAGCATCTGCTCGAAGAGGATGAGACGAGCGGCCTGTCTCAGTAGAAGCGCACGTGCGCCACGCTGACGTCGGCCTCCATCTCACGGCCAATCGCGATGATGCCGATGCGGCGGAGCTTGGAAAGATCAAGCGGTGCATCGGTGCGATGGGGCGCGAAATCGGTAAACGGGATGCGGTGGGTCTCCCAATCCGGTCCGGCGATGAAGCTTTGGCGGTAGCTCTGCCAGGGGCGTGTGAGGTCGCTGGTGCGCAGGTGGATATTGTAGGTCTCTGAGTTGCCTGTTGCGGAAAACTCAATGCCGGTAAAGTTGCTCGCCTCCAGCACATCGGCGGCCATCTGGATGAAGCCGCCATTGTTCTCCAGGCTCACGGACCCACGCAGCCGCCGGGCCTCTCGACCTTGGACGGTCTCACGGGTGAGCGTGCCGGATGACCGCCCGCCCATGACGGTATCGGTTGTTACTCGTGCGAATATTATCATCTCAAAAATCGCAAAGTCAGATTCCGATGTATTCCCTTACTTTTATATCAATCTTTGATGTTACAAAGCTGTCGACCTTATGCTTCTGCACCCATTTTACGTCCGAGTTTTCTACCTTATCGACATTTCTTTCTTTTCCGTCTAGATAATTAAGTGCATAATATATTCGTTTATACGGCACCGATCCATCCATTCTTTCTCCAATTTTCTTATTAACTTTCGCTGTTATATTGGTTTCTTCCATTACCTCTCTTTCAATGCAGTCCTCTTCGGATTCTTGTCCGACTTTTAGTCTTCCAGCAACAAACTGCCATGTTAAATTATCGATAGGATTCCTGCGTCGCACCATTAATACTTTGTCATTGTGAATGACAATACCTATTACAATTGTCTGCGGTGGAATTGAGTTTTCGGGCGTCTCAAATCCTGGATTGTGTTGATCGCCACGCACATGATGTCGAATCATGCCGCAAAGACTTACGTAAAGATCATCGCTTTTCTTGGTCGGTCTAGATATTTCGATATGATTTCTATTTATACCGACTGGCAGGCAGTCGCTCACGTCTGGATTGGCACTATAGTGCGGTACTACCATGATGCCCTTTGTTTTCTTTCTCTCATAAAAGGCCTGAGTTTCGATGTTGCTAGATGCAGATTTCTGTCGATACCAGTGGCTTAGCTGTTCAAGATATGCATTGTCGTGCTCTATTTCCTCGATACTATCTGAGGTGCGAACGAAAGGCATAAATCGATTGACATCGTTCAAGATAGTAGCCCACTGGGAGCCCTTATGAGGCGTTGCTATAAATGAAATCGCTTTTGTTTGATTATATATGGATTTTAATCTTTGTGGTGAACTTTCTGATACTCGCATTAACTCTTTGACTACAATTCCCCCTAGACTGTGGCAAATAAAAATAATCGGTCTTTTCCCGATCTCTTTACCATTCAGATAATTTAGAATTCCGATCGATAATCTCGGCAGTTCATCAAATCTTGCATTTTTTCCCCAGTTCGTAATGTATGATGGATATTGTAGTGACCAAACTCCACATTCGGGAAAATCAGCTGCTAGTACAGATGGGAAGTGAGATACAAATTCCTTTTCATTTTCTCCCTTTCCAACTTTGATTTCTGGTGTCCATGTGTCTTTAGCATTGCCGCCCAAGCCATGGACAAATATGAGGTCTGCAGATGGGTCAACAATATTTCGGCTTATCTGCTCCAGACTAAGTTCGCCCATTATTCGGTATCCTGTGTGGCTAAATGGCAAGTTCATTTATTATGTATAACCACTACGAACTTACTTGTCTTCAGCGCGCAACTAAAATGGGATATTGGATAGTGTCAGTTGCATAGGATGAGCTGAGTCTTGCCTGACCCTTGACCAAAATTTGACCAGATGGTCTAGTTTTCCCGAAAGCGGTTGCGCTCGCCAGAAAGCGTACGCTTGCACGAGGGGAACGCGCCGTATGGTCAGCGTTAAAGAAGCCCGGTCATGGGGCGGTTTTTCAGGCGATGACCTCGCCCAGCTTATGTCCCAGGCCACTGGCCTGCGTGCTGCGCATTGGGGTGAGACGGTCACCTACTCCCGCAAGGTTTTTGCGCCGCTCACCACCATGTGCCGCGACACATGCGGCTATTGTACCTTTGTGAAGAAGCCCGGCGAGCCGGGCGCCTATGTGATGACGCCTGAGCAGGTTTTGGCGACGGCATGTAAGGGCGAGGCGACTGGCTGCAAGGAGCTGTTGTTTTCGCTCGGCGAGAAGCCGGAGAGGCGCTACCCCGAAGCGGCCGAGGCGCTCGCCGCCCTCGGATACACCTCCATGATCGACTATCTGGCTGCCATGTGCCGGCTGGTGCTGGAGGAAACCAGCCTGCTTCCACATGTGAACGCCGGCACGCTGACAGACGATGAGATCGACAGGCTGAAGCCGGTCTCGGCCAGCATGGGCATGATGCTGGAGACGGTCTCCAACCGGCTGATGCAGCCGGGCATGCCGCACCATCAATGCCCCGACAAAACGCCAAAGGCGCGTCTGCGCACGCTGGAGGTCGCCGGCCGCAACAAGGTGCCGTTTACAACAGGGTTGCTCATAGGTTTGGGCGAGACCTGGGCGGAGCGCGTGGAGGCTCTGACGGCGATCAACGCGGCGCATCAGCGCCATGGCCATATCCAGGAAGTGATCATCCAGAACTTCCGCGCCAAGCCGGGCATCGCGATGGAGAACCACCCTGAACCGACTCTAGACGATATGCTTCTGACGCTCGCCACCGCACGGCTGATGCTCGATCCGTCCATCAGCCTTCAGGCGCCGCCGAACCTTTCCGAACGTCATGCGGCCTATCTTGATGCCGGCATCAATGATTGGGGCGGTATCTCGCCGGTGACCATAGACTTCATCAACCCTGAACGCCGCTGGCCGCAGCTTGATGATCTGTCCGATGCCTGCGCCGCCAAGGGGCTGACCTTGCAGGAGCGGCTGACCGTATACCCCACCTATCTGTCCGATCGCGGATACATGGAAACGCCGGTTCGTCGCCGCGCCAAGGCGATGGCGCGTGCCGATGGGCTCGCTCGTTCTCAGGCTCTGGAGGCCCATCATGCTGCTGCCTAAGCCGGCCTCGGCCTCCATTCGGGCCATTCTCGACCGGGCGCTGGAAGGCCGTGAGGTTTCCGTTGCCGAGGGAGAGGCGCTGTTTCGGGCCCGGGGTGCCGATCTTGATGCCGTTGTCGCGGTGGCCGACCATATCCGTCACCAGCGGGTGGGTGACACAGTCACCTTCGCGGTCAACCGGAACATCAACTTCACCAATGTTTGCTACATGGGTTGCCAGTTCTGCGGCTTTGCCAAGCGGATGGAAGATGCTGGCGCGCAGTGGCTGAGCCTTGATGCGATCGTCAGCCGGGCACAGGAAGCCTGGAACCGCGGTGGCACGGAAGTCTGCATCCAGGGCGGGCTCCACCCCAAGATGGATGGCACGCACTACCGGGACATCGTTCTTGCCATCAAACAAGCCCTGCCGGATATGCATATCCATGCCTTCTCACCGTTTGAGGTTTGGTACGGCACCAAGAAGCTGGGCGTAAGTGCGCGGGCGTTTTTGGAAGACCTGAAAGACTGTGGTCTTGGCTCCATGCCAGGGACTGCGGCAGAAATTCTGGATACCGAAATCCGCAAGGTGCTGACCCGCGACAAGCTGAAGGCGCATGAGTGGGTCGAGATCATCTCGACAGCTCACAAGGTCGGCGTGCCGACGACAGCGACCATCATGTACGGCCATGTCGACGGGCCGCAACATTGGGCGGCCCATATCGGGCTGATCCGCGACATTCAGAAAGAGACGGGCGGTTTCACCGAGTTCGTACCCTTGTCCTTCGTGCATGAAGACGCGCCGCTCTATCGCAAGGACCCTTCTGCCGTGCGAGCCGGTCCGGATCAGGCCGAGGTGACGCTGATGCACGCGGTCTCGCGTATTATGCTCGCGGGTCAGATCGACAACATCCAGGTGTCGTGGACCAAGCTCGGGCCGCAGATGGCGCAGGCGATGCTCGATTGTGGCGTCAATGATCTTGGCGGCACGTTGATGAACGAAAGCATTTCGCGCGCCGCTGGGGCTAAGCACGGGCAGGAAGTGACGGCCCATGAGATGGTCCAGATCATCCGTTCCGCAGGCAAGGTTCCCGTTCAACGCAATACGCTATACAGAACACTTCGAACCTTTGAGGATCTCGAGCCGGAAGCCCAGGCTCCGTTGGTCGATCGCAAGGGCCGCGACCCGCTTGGCTTCCTCCAGCCTGAACCGGCGCGGCGCGCCTCGTGAAGCAGGTGACCCTCCTTGCCGGCGGTGTTGGTGGAGCGAAGATGGCCGAAGGCCTCGCCGCGCTCGACGATGTTGATCTGACTATCGTCGGCAATGTTGCCGACGACGAGCAGTTCCATGGGCTCTGGGTGTCGCCGGACATCGATACGGTAACCTACACGCTGGCCGGCATGATAGACCGCGCTCAGGGTTGGGGCGTCGCCGATGAAAGCCATCGTGCGATGGACGTTCTGGAAACGCTTGGCGAGCCAGTGTGGATGACGCTGGGGGACAAAGACTTTGGCTTGCATATCTACCGCACCATGCGCCGTGCGCGCGGGGATCGTCCGACCCAGATTGCGGCTGACGCTGCCCGCGCTTTTGGCGTCAAAGCGCGCATTCTCCTGCCGACCGATGACCCGGTGCAAACGCGCCTTGAGACGGATAGGGGTGGATTGAGCTTTCAGGAGTACTTTGTCCGCGAGAAGTGCGAGCCGACCGTCTCGGCAGTCTGGTTTGAATGGATTGAACGGGCGCGGCCGACGCCGGAGGCGCTCGAGGCCATCGATGCCGCCGATTTGGTCGTCATCGCGCCTTCTAATCCGTTGGTGAGCATCGACCCCATTCTTTCGGTGCCGGGCATCCATGATCACATCGTGGAATCGGGTGTGCCCGTTATCGCTGTGAGCCCCCTCATCGGAGGCAAGGCGGTGAAGGGGCCTGCAGCTGCTATGATGGAAGCACTCGGCCTAGAGGTTTCCGCACTTGGCGTTGCGCGGCATTATCTCGGCTTGGTGGATCACATGATGATCGACAACAAGGATGCTGTTCTGGTGGACCACATCCATCATCTGGGCATGCACGCGACGGTGACGAACACGCTGATGAAGGATCTGGGCGACAAGGAGCGCGTTGCGCGTGAGATCATGGAGATTGCTGCATGAGCACCAGCAATGCCGATCTTTGCGTCGTCATTCCGATGAAGGATCCTGAGCAGGCGAAAACCCGTCTGGGAGACGTCTTGCCAGCCGAGACACGCGCGGCGCTGACCCGGACGCTGTTTCGCAACACCTTGCGGGTTCTTCGCACGGTCGATAGCGGGCTCCATATCGTCGTCGTCACGGCCTCGCCTTCCATTGCCCTTATCGCGCACCCGTTTCGCGCGCAGGTTCTCGATGATCCGGGCGAGGGGCTTTCGGCCGCTGCTGAAGCTGGTGCGCGCTATGCCGCCCATCATCGTTTTCGCTCCGTTTGCATTCTTCCCGGCGATCTTGCTGACCCGCTGGCTAAAGACTTTGAAACGCTGTTTGCGGCGCCCCGGCCCGACGGGTCAGTCATCATCGCGCCGGCGCATGATGGCGGCACGAATGCTTTGATTGCCTCGCCGCCGGACGCGCTGCCGTTCTCCTATGGGCAGGGTTCTTGCGCGAAGCATCAGGCCTCAGCAGAGGAGGCGGGTCTCTCATGCCTGGTTATGCCGCTTCCCAGCCTGCTTTATGATGTCGACAGGTCAAGCGATCTGGGGTCGCGGCTGGTGCGTGGCCTTGATCGGTCCTTGGGAGCGTTCGGCGCATGAGCTCGGTGACCGTCACAGCACTGGAAGGTATTCCGGAGGTGAAGGCCGGCGACGATGTTGCTGCCCTCATTGGCGATGCGCTGGAGGCAGGCGGTCTCACTCTCGAAGCTGGCGACGTGCTGACGATCGCCCATAAGATCGTCTCCAAGGCCGAAGGCCGTGTGCGCCGCTTTGTCGACGTTGAGCCTAGCGAGGAAGCTGAGCGCTACGCCGAGCAACTTTCAAAAGACCCGCGGAAGGTTCAAATCGTCCTCGATGAGAGCCTTCAGGTGTTGCGGTCGTTCAAGCATCCGCATGCCAATGAAGGCACGATGATCTGCGAGCACAGGCTAGGGCTGATCTCTGCCAATGCTGGCGTTGATGAGTCCAACACCGCTGATGACGGCGAGGCCATCTTGCTGCCAGAGGACCCCGACGCGAGCGCGCAGGCTATCCGTCTTGGGCTTGCGACCCATTTTGGTGTCGCGCCCGGTGTGATTATCACCGATACCTTTGGTCGCCCCTGGCGGGTTGGCCAGGTGAACGTCGCTATTGGCCTGGCAGGTGTTCCGGCCACTATCGATGAAACCGGTGATGTGGATGCTCGCGGCCGTTTGCTCAAAGTAACGCAGCCGGCCATCGCTGATGAAATCGCGGCAGCCAGCGGCCTCGTAGTCGGCAAGGCTGCCGGTACGCCCGTTTCCCTGTTCAAAGGGCTCAACTGGGTGCCAGACAATCATGCGCGCGCCAGGCAACTCCTGCGCGCCCGAACAGAGGATATGTTTCGATGACGCTTGCCATTTTGGGTGGAACAGGGCCGCAGGGTCGAGGGCTGGCTTTGCGCTTTGCCCGCGCGGGCGTGCCGGTGGTGATCGGTTCGCGTGACGCCGCCCGTGCAGCTGAAGCGGCGGCCGAATTGGCTGGCCAGTTGCCCGACGGATCCGCGGCGATCACGGGCGCGAACAATGAAGATGCGGTCGCGGCCGCAGAACGCTTTGTCATCCTCTCCGTTCCTTATTCCGGGCACAACGCCACGCTGGAAGCGCTGAAGTCCGATTTGGCGGGCAAGATCCTGATCGATATCGTCGTGCCGCTTTCGGCAGACGACCCGAAGGTGGTGGACATGCCGCCGGAAGGGTCGGCGACGGAGGCAGCTCAAGCTATTTTGGGTCCAGACATCCCTGTTATCGGCGCCCTGCACAATGTGTCTGCTGCAACGCTCAACAAGCTGGAATGGGACATCAATTGCGATGTGCTGGTGTGCGGTAACTCGCTGAATGCCCGCAAGGAAGTGATGGTGCTGATCTCAAAGCTCGGCGTCACCTGCTTCAATGCCGGCGCGGCCAACTCTGCCCGCTGCGTTGAGGCTATCACGCCCATTCTCATTCGCATCAACATTTCCAAGCAGGTGCCGTTCACCCATGCCGGCATCAAAATCTGGCCGCCGGCGCATTAGCGCCGGTCCTTTTTCGCGCGAGGTCCGGGCGGAAAACCGGGATCCACTTTTCCTGACCTCGCTTTGACGACCGGAACCGAAACAATCTGAAGGGGAATAGCTATGGAATTTGGAATTACGTTTAAGGGGGTCGTTGACCCAGATCGGGCGAAAGCTCTGGTTCGGCTCGCTGAGTATTCGGGCTTCAGCTATTGCTGGTTCTACGACAGCCACATTCTTTGGCGCGAAAGCTACATGGCGATGGCCATGCTTATGGAGCACACCGAGACCATGCGGTTCGGGCCATGCGTGACCAACCCTAACACACGCGACTGGTCGCTTGCGGCGTCCATGTTCGGCTCGCTCGCCAAGCAGTCTGGTGGCCGGTTTGATATCGGCGTCGGACGCGGTGACAGCGCTGTGCGTGTCATGGGCAAGAAGCCTGCAAAGCTCGCGACCCTTGAGGAGTTCGTTCTCAAAGTCCAAGCCATGATCCGCGGCGAGGAGGTCACCTATGGCGACGTGCCTGCGCCGATCCAGTTCCCTTGGGCAACGGGGTACGAGCTACCGGCTTGGATTGCCGCCTATGGCCCGATGGCTTTGGCGTCGGCCGGTAAGGTTGGCCAGGGGCTTATCCTTCAGATCGCTGAGCCGGGCATCTGCAAATGGCTCACTGACCAGGCCGTCGCTGCTGGTAAGGAAGCCGGACGGGACATGTCGGACTACAAGGTTATGTCAGCCGCACCGGCCTATTTCGGCTCGATGGACGAATGCCGCGAGGCCACGAAATGGTTCCCGGCCATGGTTGGAAACCATGTTGCCGATATTGTCGAGAAGTATGGTTCAGACACCGATCTGGTACCGCAGAGCCTTACCGCTTACATCGAAAAGCGCCGCGGCTACGACTACTCCAAGCACGGCCAGAGCGATAACCCCTATCTGGACTTCATCACCGATGACATTGTCGACGGGTTCGCTGTTCTGGGCACGCCGGACGACCACATTGCCAAGCTCAAAGAGCTTGAAGCGGTGGGCGTGACGCAGTTCAACATCTATCTCGACAATGGCCGTGAAGCGGAAATCATCGAGACTTATGGCGACAAAGTCATCCCGGCGATGAAGGGCTGATTGAGCCCCTTCAATTTGGTTGTTTGCAAGCCTTTTGGGTCGCCTCGTAGGAGGCGATCCATAACCCTTCCAGAATGCTGCTGCGCAGCGAATATTGTGCACTGCACGCGGAAATACTTTAGAATTTTTCTATTTTAACCAACTGATTTATCTACGTATTTTCCACCCTGGCCATAGGGAGCACGCCCTTCGTTTATTACCAAGAAGTATATGGGGTAATCCGTACGTAGTGGTTCAAGAATCTCAACGCTTCCGATAGTTTCGCCGATGCGCTGGGGTGCCAAATTCCGGTACCGGCGGCTTGTGGAGACAGAAAGTCTTCGCACTAACCGTCTGTGACATCCGCAACAATCTGGCGGTGCCCCTTGGCAGGAAACGTCTTTTTGGGAGGACACGTTTTGTCTGACGATTCTGACAATAAGGCCTACTGGTCGGCGAACCTTCGCCTTGTAGGCATTTGCTTGGTGATCTGGGCCGTCGCGTCCTTCGGATTTGCCATTTTGCTTCGGCCGTTGGTCGCCGGAATTTCGGTTGGTGGTACCGACCTAGGGTTCTGGTTTGCTCAACAGGGCTCCATCCTCGTGTTTCTGGTCCTCATCTTCTTCTACGCTTGGCGTATGAATGCGTTGGACCGTGAGCACGGCGTGGACGAAGAATAATCTGGGAGCCGTGATCAATGGATCAAACAACACTTAACTTCATCGTTGTGGGCGCGTCGTTCGCGCTCTACTTCGGTATCGCCATCTGGGCGCGCGCCGCCTCGACGAGTGAGTTCTACGCCGCTGGCCGCGGTGTGAACCCGATCGTCAACGGGATGGCCACCGCGGCGGACTGGATGTCTGCGGCGTCGTTTATTTCGATGGCGGGTCTCATCGCCTTCGTTGGTTACAACAACTCGCTGTTCCTGATGGGTTGGACCGGTGGCTATGTGCTTATGGCCATGCTGCTTGCGCCTTACCTGCGCAAGTTCGGCAAGTTCACCGTGCCTGAGTTCGTTGGCGACCGTTACTACTCCAACGCTGCGCGCGTTGTGGCGGTTATCTGTCTCATCGTGATCTCGGTGACCTACGTTATCGGCCAGATGCGTGGTGCAGGCATTGCCTTCTCGCGCTTCCTGGAAGTGCCGATCGACATCGGTCTGTACATCGCGGGCTTCGTCGTTCTGGTCTACGCTGTGTTGGGCGGCATGAAGGGCATCACCTACACTCAGGTGGCCCAGTACTGTGTGCTCATCATCGCCTACACCATTCCGGCGATCTTCATCTCGTTGCAGCTCACCGGTAACCCGATCCCGGGTCTTGGTCTGTTCTCGACGATGGCTGAAGGCACAGCCGGCGCTGGCCAGCACCTCCTGGTGACGCTGGATGGCTTGCTGACGGATCTTGGCTTCCGAGAGTACACGGCAACAACCAATCCATGGCTGATGGCGCTTTACACCCTGTCGCTGATGATCGGTACGGCTGGTCTGCCGCATGTGATCATCCGCTTCTTCACGGTCCCTAAAGTGTCCGATGCTCGTTGGTCCGCTGGTTGGGCCCTGGTGTTCATCGCCCTTCTGTACCTGACGGCTCCGGCTGTTGGTGCGATGGCGCGCCTGAACATCACGACCACCATGTGGCCGGCTGGTATCGAGAATGATGCTGTGGCTGAAGCTGATCTGCCGGACTGGTTTGAAACCTGGAAGGTCACTGGCCTTCTTGGCGTCGAAGACAAGAACGGCGACGGCCTCATCCAGTACTACAATGATGCCAACCCGGACATGGCCGCTATCGCTGAAGAGCGCGGCTGGGCCGGCAACGAGCTCGTCACCTTCAACCGTGATATTCTCGTGCTTGCCAATCCGGAGATCGCACAGCTGCCAGGATGGGTCATCGCCCTGATTGCGGCTGGTGGTATCGCGGCTGCGTTGTCGACGGCGGCTGGCTTGCTGCTGGCCATCTCCTCGGCGATCAGTCACGATCTCATCAAGTCGGTGTTCAGGCCAGATATCTCTGAGAGTGGCGAGCTGTTAGCAGCGCGTATCTCGATGGTGGTATCGATCTGTGTGGCCGTCTATCTGGGTCTCAACCCTCCGGGCTTTGCTGCCCAGGTGGTTGCGCTGGCCTTCGGTCTGGCGGCAGCAACGCTGTTCCCGACCCTGATGATGGGCATCTTCTCCAAGCGGATGAACTCTGCGGGTGCAATCGCAGGTATGCTGGCTGGTCTGATTTCGACCTGTCTTTACCTGTTCCTGTACCTTGGGTTCTTCTTCATCCCGGGCACGGCTGTGTTCGACAGCTCGCAGTATCTGTTCGGCATTCCGCCGACCCACTTCGGGCCGATCGGTGCGCTGTTCAACTTCATCGCTGCGTTCCTTGTTTCTCGTGCGACGGCTGCTCCGCCGCAGGAAATCCAAGACCTGGTGGAATCAGTCCGCGTTCCTCGCGGTGCGGGTGCCGCCCAGGCTCACTAAGCCAACAGGCTTTGAGAGTTCTGAAAGTGACAAGAAGGGGCCCCTTGTGGGCCCCTTTTTCATTGGGCCGTCCGGCTGCTGAAACATAAAGAAACCGTGGAAAACCGGACTGGCGTGCCAACGGTCTGCATGCAAGGTGTGCCACCTAACGAATGCCACCCAGCGAATTCCAATGACAGGTATGGAGCCGACCATGGATGCAGCCCGCGCCGACATGGAGGCCTTTGTTCGCCGCCACCACCCCTTTGACAGCCTGTCGGAGGACGCCGCGCAAGAAGTGCTGAAGGTTCTGGAACCAGAGTCTCATGCCGATGGCGCGATGGTCTTTGGCTATGGCCAGACCGTTGACGGCCTGCGGATCGTGGCGCGCGGCGAGGTTGAGCTGCTCTCCGCCAATGGCGACCTGATCGCCGAGGCCCATGCCGGAGACAGTGTTGGTTCGCGGGCACTATTCAATGACGGCATCGCGGATCAGGCCGCGCGCGCCAAGGCGGCCGAGGGCGAAAGCGACGTCGTGGTCTATCGGTTGCCGGCGGAAACATTTGCCAAGCTGGTAGACGGCGACATGGCCTTCCGCGCCTTCTTTCAGCGCTTTGTGCCAACCGATGGCGATGATGCTGTCTCCGGTGAAGACGCCAGCCTTATGGGCGTCTCGCTGGAGAGCCTTATGACACCCAATCCGGTAACTGTGCCTGGAACGATGCCCGTCCGGGAAGCCGCTTCTATCATGGCGGAGCGGCATATCTCTTGTGTTTTGGTTGTTGAAGGCGAGCGCTTGGTCGGGCTTTTGACAACCGGCGATATCACCAACCGCGTTGTGGCCGCGCAGTCTGATCCTAATGCACCGGTTCAAAGGGTCATGACGCGTGACCCGATGGCCTTCAGCCCAGACGATAGTGGGTTTGATGCCATGCTGGCCATGAGCAGCAAGGGCATCGGCCACCTGCCAATCGTCGAGGATGGGCGTCCGGTCGGCATCATCACGCGGACCAATCTTGTCCGCCGCCAGCAGGTCTCTGCCGTTTATATGATCGGCGATATGCGCCGTCTGTCCGATACAGCGGAGCTTTCCAAGGTTGTCGATCAGATCCCCGGCCTCCTGGTTCAGCTCGTCGGCTCCGGCGTCGCGCCGCACAAGATCGGCCACGTCATCACCTCAATCGCTGACGCATTGACGGTGCGCTTGCTTGAGCTTGCTGAAGAGAAGTTCGGTCCCCCGCCTGTCTCCTATCTTTGGCTTGCGTGCGGCAGTCAGGGGCGGCGGGAGCAGACGGGCGTGTCCGACCAGGACAACTGTCTTATCCTCCACGATGCCTACGACGCTGACGCCCATGGCGCCTACTTTCGCGATCTTGCGGCCTTTGTCTCTGACGGGCTCGATGAGGCCGGCTACTTCTACTGTCCTGGCGATATGATGGCGACGAATGAGCGTTGGCGGCAGCCGGTTTCGGTCTGGCGTGGCTACTTTGAAGGCTGGGTCCACAAGCCTGATCCGATGGCACAGATGTTGGCCTCGGTGATGTTCGATCTGCGCCCTATCTCAGGAGACTTCTCACTGTTTGACGGCTTGCAGCGCCGTACGCTCGACCTGGCCAAGGCCAACTCGATTTTCCGAGCCCATATGACGGCCAACTCGTTGAAGCACACACCGCCGCTCAGCCTGTTTCGCGGCTTCGCCCTCATCCGCTCCGGCGAGCACAAGAACACTGTCGATCTGAAACACAATGGCGTGGTGCCCATTGTCGATCTGGCGCGGCTCTACGCGCTAGAAGGTGCGCTTGAGGCGGTCAACACCCGCGAGCGTATCGAGGCGGCGCAAGAGGCTGGGACCGTGTCAAAGCAAGGCGGCCGGGACCTTCTGGACGCCTTCGATCTCATCTCGACGGTTCGCCTTCGCCATCAAGCGCGACAGATCCGTGATGGCGAGAAGCCAGACAACTTTTTGGCGCCGTCGCGCCTGTCTGCCTTTGAGCGCAACCATCTGAAGGACGCGTTCGGCGTCATCAAGGGCTTGCAATCGTCCCTCGGGCACGGGCGCACTGTCGGATAGCTAGGCCTTGTGGCGGGCTAGCGCTCCGGTTCGGGCCGGGGTAAACCCGCCGCCAGTGACCCTTTGTTCCAAGCACGGGCTTTCATGTTTCTAGGCTATGTAGGCGCTATCGCCGGCGGCATTGGTCTTGCCGCGATCTTGCTGGTGATTTCCAAGACACTGCGGTTGAACCTGCCGCGGTGGCTGTACCCTGCAACGGCGGGCCTGGGCATGCTCTTGCTCACAATCCACATTGAGTACAGCTGGTTCAGTCAGGTGCGCTCCACGCTGCCTGAAGAGATCGAAATCGTCGAAACCTTTGACTATTCGGTTCCCTATCAGCCGTGGACCTACCTCATACCGCGCGTGAACCGCTTCGTTGCCATTGACCACACATCCGCCCGTACCAATGACGGCGTTGAGGATTTGGTGCTCATTGATGTGATTTTGATGGAGCGGTTTTCGCCCACCTTCAAAGCAACCAATTTCGTCAATTGCGACGCCGGTGAACGCCTGCTTGTTGGTGATGACATTGAGATGGATGAAACGGGTATGCCGCTCAGCAGCGATTGGTCTGCGGTCGGCCTTGATGATCCCTTGATCAAGGCGGTGTGTGAGCGCCACAATTCGCCGAGCGCTTAAGATCTTGGTTTGGCGAGGATCAAGGCAAGGCTGAACAGCCCGTCTAAGGTGCGTTCTCCCGGCCGACCCACAACAACAAACGGGCGCGCCGGCGGCATGCATTCGGGAGGAGCCGAACGATGACGAAGGTCCGTTCGACACAAGAACCGCGCCGTGTGGTGCGCGGGCTTTTCATTCCACTGGTCGCACTTGCTTGCTTGCTCGTGGCACTGGTCCTTGGGCTGGCTTTCGCCGGTGGGCAAAGCGGTTTGGCGCCCACGCTCTTGCCGCTTATTGCCTTGGCCGCAGCTGGTCTCCTGGGCTTTTTGTTTTTCCAAATGCGGCGGGCAGAGACGATGGTTGTCCAACCAGCGCAGCGCCTGCAATCGGCGCTGACAAGGGTACCCGATGAGGGGTTGGCGGCCGTCACTGGTCTGCGCGACCCAGGGGTTTTATCCGGCGTCGTACGGGAAGCCAGCGCTCTTTTGGAGCGCTATGTGCACGAAAGGGACGAGGATCCGGGCGCGCGTGAGGCCATTGTACGCACGCGGCTGGAAACCGTGCTCCGCGATCTCCATGACGGCGTGATGATTTGTACGCTCGATCACCAGGTGCTTCTCTACAACAAGCGTGCTCTCGACATTCTCCATGTAACCGGGACGGTCGGTCTTGACCGCCCGCTGTTTGAGACATTGGCCGCACGTCCGTTCCGGCATGCCCTGACCCGGGTGGTCGCCCGGCATCAATCAGCGCGGCACATTGATCATGCCGATGGGCTGAGCGTCATGGTCATCGGTGGCACGGTGGATGGCCGCCATATGATTAAGGGCCGGATGTCGTTGATGCTCGATGATACTGGCAAGACTCCGGTTGGCTACGTCATGACGTTCGAGGATGTCACCAACGATCTCTCCGCCTCGCTTTGGCGCGAGCGCGCTATGTTCGATATCCGCTCCGATCTCAAAGGTCGGCTGGAACGTCTGACGAAGAAGGCCGCTCCGCATGGTCTTGATGCCGATATCGAGGCGGTAACGGCGGAAATTGATCGCTATGAGACCTTGGCGCTCGACGTCCTGGCCGGTGCCTGGCCGATGAGCGCGGTTTTTTCGACCACGCTTTTCGACTGCATCGTGGAACGGAATTCGGAGGAACGCAGTCTCGATTTCTCCATTGAGGGCGACCCGGTCTGGCTGCACTGCGACAGCGCGACCATCACCGACCTTCTAGACCGGATTGCCAATCGGATTGCCGTCGATCAGGGCATCAAGGCTTTCCGGGTGATCGCGACATTGGCATCGGAGGAAGAAGCCTATGTCGACGTTCTTTATGACGGCCAGGCCATTGATAAGGAAACGCTGACAGCCTGGCTTGATGAGCAGTTGGAGCCGGACCTTGGTGCCCTAACCGGGGGTGACGTTCTCCATCGCCATCGCACCAGGCTTCTTGTCGATGCGCTGGATGAGACGACGTCTCGCCTTCGTCTGCCGCTCAAAACGGCAGCAGAACGCTATGCGCGCACCGAAAGGTCACTGGCGCCAGCTCAAGCGCGGCGGGAATTCTACGATTTTGATCTCCTGCATCGGCCGCATTCACACTTGCTCGATGAGCGGCCGTTGAAGGCGCTGACATCGGTTGTTTTCGACACTGAGACGACCGGGCTTGAACCGTCCAAAGGCGATGAAATGATCTCGATTGGCGCGGTGCGGATCGTCAATGGTCGGCTTCTGCGCGGTGAAATCTTCAATGAGTTCATCAATCCTGGTCGCGCCATTCCAGCGGCGTCGACCAAAATTCACGGTATCACCGATTCCATGGTCGCTGACGCGCCGACCGCGACAGAGACGCTGCCGCGCTTCCACGGCTTTGTCGGTCCAGGGGCACTTATCGCCCATAATGCAGCCTTCGACATGAAGTTTCTGTCTTTGAAGGAAAAGGTGGCCGGCGTTCGCTTCAACCAGCCGGTGCTTGACACGCTGCTGCTTGCTGCCCATGCGCTTGGCCGCGATGAGACGCTTTCGCTGGATGGTCTGTCGGAGCGGTTCGGCATCGAGCTTGCCGCAGAGGATCGCCACACGGCGCTTGGGGACGCGGTCGCCACCGCCGAGGTGTTCTTGAGGCTCCTGCCTATCCTTGAAGCACAGGGCGTGCGGACGCTCGGCGAGGCGCAGGCGGCATCCGATCGCCAGGTCGGCTTGCGCCGGATGCAGGCGCAGTTCTAGGGTTTAAGCTCCTGGGTCCAGAACAAAAAAGAAAGGGCGGCGCCCACCGGCACCGCCCTTTTGCCAACCTTCGATGGGTGGGTGGAGGAGCTACATCGAAAGCTCTTCGACTTCTTCACCTGGTTGTGGCAAAGCCGAGTTGGGGTTTGACCCATCAAGCCCGATGAGGAACAGCCCGACCAGGAACACCGGTGTTGCGATGAGCGCGAACACGATCAGCGCCATCGGCCCGAACAAAATGAACGCGATGATAAGCGCCACGACCGCATTGACCAGGAACAGGGAAAGCGTGGTCGCATCGGTCCAGCGGCCATAGAAGAAGCTGCGCTTCTGGCCTTTTTCGTCCGTATCAGCGGAGGTCGGATCAATGCCGTACTTGGCATCGCGTTGCGCCTTCAAGCGTCTGAACAGACCCACGATCAGTGCTGGAATGAACAGCAAGATGCTGGCGATCAGCGCAAAGGGCGCTGCGACGACCTTACCGAATCCGGTTTGCTCAGCGCCGGAGGTCAGGGCCGGCCAGGCGTAAAGCAAGCCAAACAGGACCACGCCAACAAGCGTTACCCAGATCGCGCCGGCGACGCCGCCAACGGCGTAGCCTATGCCGCCAAAACCGACAATGTTGATGAGAAGAACGATGATACCGCCGAGGGTTGAGCCGGCGGTGGAACGGGCCGGTTTGGAAGTGCTCATGGCTTGTCGTCCGTGTTGTTGACAGGGTCTGAATGCTCAGGATGGTCGTCTGTGTAGAGGATCCGCTCGGCTGCGCCTTGAAGATCATCAAACTGGCCGGATTTTAGGGCCCAAAAAAACGCAATCAGGCCCATTAGCGACAAAAACAGCGCCATCGGTATGAGAAAAAGCAAAACGTTCATGCCGTTGCCTCTGCTTTTTGAAGAGGATCGAGTGTTTTGCGGCGTGTTGCGATACGCGCGAAGGTTCGCGTGCCGTCCAGGCGAAGGGCATTGAACGTGACGATAAGGGAACTGGACGCCATGGCGATGGCGGCGATCCAGGGCGTGACCAGACCCAGCACGGCCACAGGCACCCAGACAAAGTTGTAGCCAACCGAAAAGACAATGTTCTGGATGGCGATGCTGCGGGCATCGCGCGCTGTTGTCAGCAAATGCGGCAGGCTTTCCAGCGTTGAGCCTTGGAAGACAGCGTCGGACGCGCGGCGTGAAATGTCGACGGCGCTTGTGGGCGCAAGCGATGCGTGTGCGGCGGCCAGGGCAGGGGTGTCGTTCAGCCCGTCACCGACCATCAGCACATGTTTGCCGGCCTCTTTCAGGCTTTCTATGGCGGCGATCTTGTCGGCAGGCGTCATGTCGCCCTGCCAATCGGAGATGCCGAGCGTTTTGGCCAAGGGTTCCACGAAGCGCGCCCGATCGCCCGACATGATGGCGATGTCGAAACCTTTTTCGCGCAACGTGTCGATCACCTGGGCGGTTCGTGGGCGCAACTGCGGAGCAAAGGCGAAGCGGGCTGGAGCCTGCCCGGGCCGGGTGAGCCAAACTTCGGTTTCCAGCGCGTTCTGCGTGGTGTTGGACTGATCGTTGGCGGTTTCGTCGATGCCGCACCAGCGCGCCGATCCAAGCCGGACTTCACCGCCATCCTCGTCAGTCCAGGTAAGGCCCATGCCGGGTGTGTCTTCCACGTCTTTGGCGCGTGGCACATCGGATGCCGCGGCGCGAATCGCCTGGGCTAGTGGATGCTTGCTGGAGGCAGCGATGGACGAAGCGAGAGATAGGGCATCGGGATCGTCTGGCACCGAGACGAGCTCCGGCTCCAACGTGGTCAACGTGCCTGTCTTGTCGAACACGATGGTGTCGATGGCGGCCAAGCGTTCCAGAGCGGTCTCGGACTTCACGAGCACGCTGTGGCGGGAGAGCTTGCCAGCAGCGACCACTTGGGTGATCGGCACGGCCAGCCCCAGTGCGCATGGGCAGGTGATGATGAGCACGCATACCCCGATCATCAGTGCTTCGGGCACGGTCAGTCCGCCGAACAGCCACCAGCCCAGGAACGCGCCCAGTGATAAGGCGTGGACCGTTGGGGTGTACCAGCGCACGACCTTGTCGGCGAAGGCCATGTAGCGGCCCTTTTTCTGCTCGGCAGCTTCCAGAAGGCGTACGATTTCCGCCAGCACCGTGGCCTCGCCGACGCTCTTGGCTTCCACGATGACCGGCCCGGTTAGGTTCATGGTGCCCGCCAGGACGGAGGAACCGTTCGCCACGTCTTTGGGCGTCGTTTCGCCATCGATGAGTGCTGTGTCGATGCTCGAGGTGCCATCGCGGATAATGCCGTCAACGCCGATGCGTTCGCCGGCCGCAACATGAATGCGGTCGCCGCTTGCCAGGCTGTCCGGCGGCACCGATTGCAAGGTGCCGTCGTCAAGCAGCTTCTGCACCGGTTGGCCGGCCAGCATGGCCAGGTCATGAACGGCCGAGCGAGCGGTTCCACGCACTTTGTGGTCCAGATAACGGCCGATGAGCAGGATGAAGAGGAGCGTCAGGGCGCCATCAAAATAGACGTGGGGGCCACCGGTCCAGGTTTCGTAGAGGCTCATCAGCGTCGTCAGCGTCACACCGACGGAAATGGGCACATCCATGTTTGTCTGGCCCTTGCGCAAGGCAGCAATGGCCGAGAGAAAGAAAGGCTGGCCGGAATAGTAGACGCATGGCACGGCAATCAGCGCCGCGATCCAATGGAAAAAGTCGCGCGTGCCCTGACCCATGGTCGCGAAATGGCCGGCCCAGACCGCCCATGCGAGCATCATCACGTTGGCGGCACCGAAGAAGGAGACCGCCAGCGCCATAATGAGGTCGCGGTCGGTTTTCTTGTCGCGCTCCAGAACCGCTTCCATCCGGTAGAGCGCCACCGGGTAGCCGAGATCTTCAATTGTTCCGGCAAGACGGTTGGCGGCGTCCGCACTGCCTTTCCATTGCAGCTTCAAGCGCCGTGTTGAGAGGTTCAAGCGCGCGTTTTCAACCGTTGGGTCAGCGGCCAGCCTGTCTTCAATCTTGCGTACGCAGCCGCCGCAATGGACGTTGCCAATAAGAAGGTTCAGCGTGTGGAGGCCATCGGCATCTGTCTCAACGGCGGTTGCCAGATCGAGTTTTGGGCCGGTCTTGCCTACCGATGGCGGCGATCCGGACAGAGACGCATCGAGTGCTGCCATTACAACGTCCTTGGCACCGTCAATTTACGCCCGGAGCCCGCAGGTAAATCTCCTGCGTTTCGAAATGACGTTCACCGTTGACTTCGGCCAGGACGCTGACAAGCCAGCGGCCGGAAATCGGGAAGGTGATAGGTGCCTCGTAACGCCCTTCGCCGACATCGGCGAGGGTCACGCGCACTTGCTGGGCATAGCGCGTCATGCGCTCGGCCATCAGGATCACTGTGCCGCCAGATAGGGCTTCGCCGTTCTTGTCGGTCAGGGTGAGCGCGGCAATAGCATCTGGCTCGGCATAAGCGGGCATGACGACAGCAAGCTGCCAGCCACGCTCTTCCTGAGCGCGCTCAGCGGCCAGAATGTCGTCATAGGCAAGACCACGCTCATAAGCATTGGTGGTCACCAGACCTGGAAAAGTGCCAAGCGCAAGCCGCACAAAGTTGCCTGTCACAGCGAACAAAACCAAGAAGCCCAGAACGAAAAGCCAGGGGATCCAGCGATGGTTTCCGAACAGCACGCCGAACAGTGTTCGGCGGCCTTCGCTGGGTTGGTTAGTCAGGCTGTTTGTTGACACGGCGTTGGTCGGCATCGGCTTGCTTCCAGCTTCTAGTTGTTCTCTGGGCCCCAGAAGTAGGTCGAGGAGGTCGTCATCACCCGGCCGTCATCTGCGTTGACGATCGAGAAGGTGATCGGTGTGCGACCTTGTGGGCGATGGGTCGGTGGTACGGTTACCAGCACCCGCAGGGCTGCAGCCGCGGTGTTGTCGAACGCGAAAGTTGGGGTCGGTCCGGACGCCAACTCGCTGCCGGCATGGCTGATAGTGATCGTCCGGCTGTCGAGGCCTTCGATCTCAAAGCGAACAGCACTGGCTTCAGCGCCGCGATCCGACAGGCGGACATTGTAGATGTTGCGGATCGAGCCGTCCGACAGCATGACGAAGGCCGGCTGGCGCTCTGGTGTGATGGCGACATCAAAACCGGTGCGGTTGAGGACGGTGAACACCATGGCAGCGGCGACGAGCACGAGCAGCACGCCGTAGCCATACATGCGTACCCTTGGCAGCGGTGCCTTGCGGCCACCTGCTTCTGCGACAGGGGCAGCCAGATGTGCCTCGTCATGGGTTTGGGCAAGGCTGGCAAAATTGATGAGGCCGGTCGGCCGTTTCAGTTTGCTCATAATGCCGTCGCAGGCATCGGCGCACAGGCCGCAACCAATGCAGCCCAGTTGCAGGCCGTTGCGGATATCAACGCCGGTCGGACAGACATTTACGCATAGATTGCAATCCACGCAGTCGCCCATGGCGGGCGCGTCGGCGCCGGCTTTCCTCTTGGCCTTGCCGCGCGGCTCACCACGCCAGGCATGGTAGGTCACAATCTTGGTGTTGGGGTCCAGCATGGCCGACTGAAAACGCGGCCAAGGGCACATGTAGAGGCACACCTTCTCGCGGGCAAAGCCGGCCAGAAGATAGGTAAGGGCGGCGAAGACGCCGACCATCACAAGGGCGGGTGTGCTGGCTGAAAGCGTGGCCACACCTGCAAAGGTGTTCCAGGTGCCGATGAAGTAGCCGATCAGTGTTGCACCAGTGATGATCCCGATCAGGAGCCAGGTGCCATGCTTGCCAACTTTGCGGGCAAGATTGGCCGGCGTCAGGCCTTCTTTTTCGCGCCGCAGCTGTTCGTTGCGATCACCTTCGAAGAACCGTTCAACGAACTGGAAGCCATCGGTCCACAGGGTCTGGGGGCAGGAGAAGCCGCACCAGACGCGACCGACAATGGTGTTGGTGAAAAACAGGCCAAAGGCGGAGAAAAGGAGCACCAGCGTCAAGAGGTACAAATCCTGCGGCCAGAAGGAGAACCACATGGCGTAGAACTTACCCTCGGTGAAGGACATCAGGAACGCTTGGTTGGCGGCCGCACCAGGGCGATCCCAGGGCAGCCAGGCCAGGCCATAAAAGCCAATCATCATGGCGATGAGGACAGCCGATTTGATGGTCCGAAACCGGCCGGTGACCGATTTCTGATGAACCTTCTTAATGCCAGGAAACTCGTCTGCCTCGTATCCGACTACCGCCATAGAACGATCCTTTATGGGGCCAGAATTGCAATGCGTATGGTGCGGCAGGGGAGGAGGTTCGAGGGCCTGTTGCCCCTGTCAACATCACCAGGCACTAATGTCTCATAGCGCCTGGTTGCTTGTCATGCGCGCGAACGCTTACGTGTTATTCGGTCGCAGATTCTACCGATGCCGGCGTGGCCAGCGCGGAGGTTTCATTGACCGGGCTCTGACCGCCGCCAAGCGCGTGCACATAGATCGTCAACATCTTGATGGTGGCCTCATCCAGGCGCTCACCGAAGGCCGGCATGACACCCATTTGCGGGTGGGATATCTGCGCGATCAGCTGCTCGCGTTCGCCGCCATAGAGCCAGACAGCATCCGACAGGTTGGGCGCACCGAAGATGGCATCGCCTCCACCATCAACGCCGTGGCAGGCGGAGCATTCCAGCGCGAACATCTCAGCACCGGGCAGCTCCTCACGAGTGCCATGGTTGGACGAGGCCGGGTTGAGCGCCAGCACATAGTCGGCGACGTCGGCGATTTCAGCTTCTTCATAAAACTCGCCATAGGCTGGCATCAGGGAGAAGCGTGCATCCAGTGTTTCGTTGCGGATGCCATGGGTGATGGAGAACCAGATGTCGTCCAGCGTGCCGCCCCAAAGCCAGTCATCATCGATGAGGGATGGGAACTGGCCGATCTGGCCGCCACCGCCGGCGCCGTGGCACTGAATGCAGTTCACGCCGAAGGCTGAGCGCCCGCCATTGAAGGCGAGGACTGAAAGCTCGGGATCAGCGGCGATCTCTGTCAGTTCCAGCTCTGCCAGCTGCGCCCCTTCGGCCTCGCGTTCCGCGCGCACTTCAGCCAGCTGACCTTCCAGCGCCAAGCGAGCGGTGTAACCGGTGGTGCCGGAGGTTGTGCGGTCGCCAAGCGGCACCGAGGGCAGGAGGACGACATACACCAGCGAAAAGGCGATGGAGGCGGTCCACACCAGCATCCACCACATCGGAACCGGTGTGCGCAGCTCGCGGATCCCGTCCCATTGGTGCCCGGTCGTGTACTGACCTGTAATCGGGTCGCGTTCGATCTTACCCATGGGTCTTCTGCCTTGCAGTCGGGGTTTCATTGGTGGGCGGTTCAGGGGCGTCCTCGCCCCTGAAAGGGATGTTGGCGTGATCTTCCATCGCGTCCCGGTTTCCCGGGTGGTAGACGCGCAGCACCAGGAACACGATGGCGACCAGCGCAATGGCGACGAAGGCGGCTTCGGAGTAGCCGATCAGGGCTTCGGGGGTCATCGTCCCACCTCCTGGCCTTGGACCATTGTTTCTGGATCGAAGGACGTGAAGTCCACCATCGTGCCGAGCACCTGAAGATAGGAGATCAGCGCATCCATCTCGGTCACATCGCCATCGACATTGCCTGAGAACGGGCCGAGCGGGGCTCCGTCATAGCGATCACGCAGAGCGCCCGAATCGCCGACATCGGGGAAGGCCTGAGCGACAATGTCGTCGCGTGCGGCCTCAATGCCTTCATCGGTGTAGGGCACGCCGACAAAGCGCAGGGTGCGCATGTGCAGCTCCACATCGTCATAGTTGAGTGGACGATCCAGGAAGCCGTAGGCCGGCATGATGGATTCCGGCAGAACCGATTGCGGGTTGCGCAAGTGGGCAGCGTGCCACTCGTTAGAGTATTTGCCGCCAACGCGGGCAAGGTCCGGGCCGGTCCGCTTGGAACCCCACAAGAAGGGGTACTCATAGACCCCTTCTGCAGCCAGCGAGTAGTGGCCATAACGGTCCACCTCATCGCGGAAGGGGCGAACCTGCTGTGAGTGGCAGTTGTAGCAGCCCTCCCGCATGTAGATGTTGCGGCCGATCTGCTCCAGCGGGGTGAACGGACGCACACCCGACACCGGCTCGATGGTCGATTCCACCTTGAACAGGGGGATGATCTGAACCATGCCGCCAACAATCAGCGACAGCAGGATCAGCAAGAGCATCAAGGGTGTGCTTTTCTCGATGATACCGTGGTTGAACATGGCCGATTACTCCGCCGGTGTGAGGCCAGCTTGAGGCGCTGACACAGGAGTTGAAGACGTACGGGCGATGATCGGACCGGTGACGGTACGGAAGAGGTTGTACATCATCACCACGACCCCAGCGAGGTAGAGCACACCGCCCAGGAAGCGGGTCACATAGTAGGGGTGCAGCATCGCGACCGTGTCGGAGAACGTGTAGAGCAAGAAGCCGTTCTCATCGTAGGTGCGCCACATCAGGCCCTGGGTAATCCCGGACACCCACATCGCGGTGATGTAGAGAAGGATACCGATGGAAGCGAGCCAGAAGTGGACCTCGATCAGGGCAATGGAGTGCAGCGTGCGCCGCCATAGCCGCGGGACAAGGTAGTAGATCGCGCCGAAGGCAACGAAGGCCACCCAACCAAGGGCACCGGAGTGCACGTGGCCGACCGTCCAGTCGGTATAGTGCGACAGGGCATTGACCTCTTTGATCGACATGAGCGGACCTTCGAAGGTCGACATGCCGTAGAAGGCAACGGCCACCACCAGGAAGCGCATAATCGGGTCGGTACGCAGCTTATGCCAGGCGCCTGACAGGGTCATGATGCCGTTCACCATGCCGCCCCAGGAGGGCATCCACAGCATGACGGAGAACACCACGCCGAGCGTCTGTGCCCAGTCGGGCAGGGCGGTGTAGTGCAAATGGTGCGGACCGGCCCAGATGTAGAGGAAGATCAGCGCCCAAAAGTGCACGATCGACAGCCGGTAGGAGTAGATCGGACGTTCGGCCTGGTTGGGCTCGAAATAGTACATGATCCCGATGAAGCCGGCGGTGAGGAAGAAGCCGACCATGTTGTGGCCGTACCACCACTGGATCATGGCGCTCTGCACACCCGAGTAGACCGAGTAGGAGTGCAGCGAGAAAAGCGAGATCGGGATGGAGATGTTGTTGACCGTGTGCAGCATGGCCACGGCAACGATGTAGGCGAGGAAGAACCAGTTCGCGACGTAGATATGCGGCTCTTTGCGCTTCACCAGCGTGCCGACATAGACAACCAGGAAGGCCAACAACCGAACGGAAATGAGAATGTCGAAGATCCACTCAGGCTCGGCATATTCCTTCGATTGGGTGTAGCCCAACACGTAAGAGCCAGCCGCCGAGAGCAGAACCACCTGGAACAGCCAGAACATGGTGATGTGCAGCCATTGAGGACCGAACAGTCGTGTCTGACAGGCGCGCTGGACGACGTAGAAGGAGGTCGCCAGCAGCGCGTTACCGCCGAAGCCGAGAATCACGCCGGAAGTGTGGACCGGACGGAAACGCCCGAAATTGACCCACTCGTGGAAGTTCAACCATGGGAAGGCGAGCTGGGCGGCGATGAAGACCCCCGCCGCCATCCCGATAAACGCCCAAAGGACGGTCGCAATGGTGAACAGTCGAATGGCGTCATCCGCGTAAGTTAGCGGCTGTGCCTGGGTCTGCGTGCTACCAGCCGTGGAAGTGGCGGCTTGTGCTGACATGAGTTCAGTGTCCTCGCGCTGCAGTTTTCATTGCTCCAAATCCCGATCAGGAGCTGTAACGGTGTGTCGTTACGCGGGGTCGTCGGGTGTTGCCGGATGTTGGTTGACTGCGCAGCGAGCGGGCAGCCGATCAGCATGGGTGGCAAAACGCATGACCCCGCTGTCCACAAACCCCCGCCGGGCCTCGATGGCGTTGCGCTAAGTCAAAGCTAGTCAAACGGACGGATGCGGTTCCTCAATCTCTCGCCTGCAAAACGTCAAATGGAGGGTGCACATTTGATCTAAGTCGATCCGCGGAGCGCCGATTCCGTGTAGCGAACAGGCTGACACGGTGTGTGTGGGCCAGCTGAAATGTCAGCCGGTCTTGTCTCGCGCGGTGTCGTTGGACAAACTGTCGCATCAGCTTTGCGGGCGTTTCGCCCCGGGGTCACGCGGCAGGTATCGGGCAGGCCGGTGACGCTTATCCGGTTTTGGTTAGTCGGTTCGATCGGGAGCGGCTGGCCTAGCAATGCGTCTCAAAGGGGAATCATGTCGATGACGACCGAAAACAGTCAAACCTTGAACGAGCTGGATGAGATCATCGGCGAGCCAGTGGAAACACGGGCCGGCGCCGGTTTGGTTCCCGCCGACTATGTACCACCGACCAAGGTGAACAAGATCACCGTGGATGATGTGTTCGCCTCGGTGAATGCCGGTACCGCCGATTTCAAGAAGGCGGCGCTCTTTTCAACCTTTTTTGGTTTTGTCTATTTCGCTGCCGGGCTGTTCCTGATCGTGCTGGCGATGGTGCTGGAAGTCTATGTGTTGATCTTCCCGCTGGCTGCCGGCTTTCTTTTGATTGGCCCGATTGCTGCTATCGGCCTTTATGAGATTTCACGTCGGATTGAGATGGGCGAACGCGTCGAGTGGGATGTGTTGGGCGCTTTCAAGCGCAATGGGGTCACGCATGTGTTCCTGTATGGTTTCACGCTCGCCTTTATGCTGATCGTCTGGGTTGTTGTGGCACGCGTGATTTATGCGCTGAACTTCGGCTACAGCCCGGCCTTTTTCGCGCAGATGGACCTGTCCTCCCTGATGGAAGAGCTGTTCACCGCGCGCGGGTTGGTGTTCCTGTTTGTCGGCAACGCTTTTGGCGCCGTTCTGGCCGGCACCGTGTTCTCAATCTCAGTGGTCGGCGTGCCTTACCTGCATGACCGCCCGGTCGACTTCATGACAGCGATCATGACCAGCGTCCACGCGGTTGCCAAAAGCCCATGGCCGATGATGGTGTGGGGCCTTTTGATCGTTGTGTTGGTCGGCCTGTCGGCGGCGCTCCTGTTCTTCCCGCTGATTTTCATGCTGCCGATCATCGGCCATTCGACCTGGCATCTTTATCGCAAAGCGGTTGATCCGGATGCCGCGGAAACAGACGCGTAGGTTGAACCGGCATCCAATCGTCGGTCTTCAAGCCGCGCTGGCCTTTCGGTCAGCGCGGTTTTTTGTTGACCCTAACGCTGTTTGTCGTCCGGTCCTTCGGGCGTGTTGCCCGTCATGATGGCGATACCCATCTGAACGCTCGCAAAGGTGAGGCCGAGGACAAACGTCAGGAGCAAAGTGGCCGGCACAGCGATGCCTGATTGGCGCAAGACCGTGCCGACATTGCCGACATCGAACCCGATGAGGGCGGCAACGAACGCGGCTGCTAGACCGAACCCGACCAGGGCATGACTGATAAGAAACCGGACCATAGGCGGCACGCTGTTCGGTCCGGCAAGGGTCGGCATACGGACCGGTGATGATCCGGGGCCGGGTTTGTCCGGTCGCGTTTCACGTCTGCGGGTATCGGTCGGTTCTGTCATTGTGGCGTTTGATCCTGACCACCGTTGTTGGTGAACAGGTGGTGCAGGACCAGTCGAAAGGCAACGGGCCGAACGCCGCAGGCCGGATGTTAAGTGTCCATGGAGACCGCACAGGTGGGCAAACTTGGGATGATAGGATCGTCGCCTGCCCGGAGCTCGTTCAGATCGAAACCGTCGAGTGTCCGAACAAAGCGATCTGTCTCAGACGTGCGCAGAAACACATCCACCGGCAGGTTGTTTGCTGCCGTTTCGCCATCTCGTCTTTCGATCTCACACATCTCCTCAACGGCGACACCAATCGACAGTGATCCACGCTGGCCATCTTCCTTGCGATCCAGGACGTCGGCACGGACAGCCTCCAGCCCTCGTTGGTCTGTCTGCGACAAGCGATAGACATAGATCTGGCGTCCTGCGACAGGCGTCGGGTGCGGGACTGTGGCGTCGGACGCTTGCTCTCTTTGCAAAACGTAGGATCGCTCCTCGACCAAGTCTCCTTCGACCGAAAGGTTAAGGTTAAGGCGTACACCCTCGTCGGTTGGTTGGATTGTGTTTGGCATTTCGACGGCGGCACGCAGTGAGGACAGATCGGTGGTTGCGAAGTTTATGGCGGCCAAAGCCGGATAGGCGGTGATTGGCACATGCGTGCAGGCCGCGAGGGTGGCGCCGGTGATCAAGGCTAGGATGCTGAAGGCGACTGAATGGCGCGATCTGCCAGCTTTGGCTCGCCAAGAGCCGGGGGGAATGTTGAAATACACGGTTACGCATCTCTCATAATTGACATGAATAAATTAATCTTAGATATTAATTTTTAGATGTGCAATCCCATTCCTTGCGTATCTGCATCTCGTTCCCTTGGAGTTTTTTATGTCCAGTATCGAACCGCATTCCCCCCATCCTGAGCGCGGACCAGAACCCGACCGGGGCCTATCATCCGGTATTTCTCACCCCACCAGTGTATCGCTGCGCCTGGCGCGCCGCGCGCGGTGGCTGGCCGTTGTGCCGTTGATTGCAGCTCTTCTGCTTGGCGTGGGGCTTGTTGCTCAATGGGTTTCGGAGGATTTGCGTGCTGCGGCTTTCGCATCGTCACTCGGAATGCGCGGCAATGACCTGGTAAGAGACGCCGTCGCATTTCCTGCAGCGCTCTGGCCGACCATCATCCGCAGCGTCCCGATCTTCGTGTTTGGCGGAACGATGTATCTGTTGTTCCGTTTGTTTCGGCGCTTGTCCGTCGGCTTTGTGCTGGATCAGATGAATGCCAAGCTTGTCTCACGTGCGGGAATTGGGTTCGTCATTTTTGCTGGCACGGCTGTTTTAAGTAACACGCTGACAACCCTTTTGTTGTCGCTCCACAATCCACCTGGCGAGAGAATTCTCTCAATTGGATTTACCACGTCCGACATAGGAGCATTTGCTGCTGGATTTGCTCTTTTCGGGCTTGGCTCCGTGTTGGGCGAGGCGGCCCGTGTTGCCGATGACAATGCGAGCATTGTTTGATGCCCATTGTTGTCGACCTCGACGTGATGCTGGCCCGTCGCAAGGTCCGCTCAAAGGAGCTTGCAGCAGCCATCGGGATCACCGAGCAACAGGTCTCCTTGCTCAAATCGGGCAAGGTGAAGGGTGTTCGGTTCGAAACGCTGGAAAAGATCTGCGTCTTTTTGGAATGCCAGCCCGGCGACCTGTTGCGCTTTGAGCCGGCAATCGCGGACGCGACCGCCGAGGTGGCCGGTTAGCGAATCTTTACTCCTTCAAAAAACACCTGCTTAACCATAGGTCAGGTTGGCGGCGGCATGGACTGTCATTTCAGCTCTTTGCCGCTGCTTGGCGGGCTGCCGCTAGGAAAGTTTTAAGCCGCTGCTGATCACACTCCCGGCCCTACGATCAGACGACGTAAGGGTGTGTGATGAGGGGAGCCTTCGCACAATCAACTGCTGATTGCCTTGGCGCGTCAGCGGGTGGGCAAGGCAGCGTTGCGGTCTTGGCGACGCGCGCGTTTGTGCGTGCCAACCCCGAAGTGGGAGTGGCGCGTTGAACCGTGTGTCCAATCCCATTCCTGCCATGCGCAGGGGAGCACTTGGCCATCTGTGGGCGCAGATCGTTCTCCCGATTTCGGTCGTGCTTATTCTGGCCGCGATGCTCATTGGTGTTTGGGCACAGCGCATTACGGTTGGTGAAGCGACTGAAGCTGCCGAGCGCGAGACAGTTCGCTTGGCCGAAAGCATTGGCCGGCTGGCGAAGGAAAAGATCGTTCGCGGCGAAACGGCCCAGCTGGACACTGTCTTCAGAAGCATGCGCCATGATGATGTTGTGCAATCCATCGCGGTACTGGACCCGCACGGTCTGGTGCTCGTCGGCGGCCAAACCGTTGGTGAATTTGGCATTCCTGAACTTGAGCAGCAGATGTTTGATGAAAGCATGCTGCGCCGGGTAACGGTGAAGCGATGTTCTGATGCTGGCGTCGTTGCTTACTGGCCGATCCCCTTCCACGGCGGAACAATCGGCGCAGTGCGCGTTGAGCGGTCCCTTGAGGATGTGTTGGCCAATGCCAGGGCGGTCAAAGCTCAAAATCTGGCGATGATGTTTTTCGTTGCCAGTGTCCTTATCGCCATCTGTCTCTTCATTGTGAAAAGCAGCACGCGCCGGCTGAACCGGCTGACAGAGGTTGTTCACGCCGTCAAAGAGGGCGACTGGAACGTGCGTGTAGCGCCGAGTGGCTATGATGAGATCGGCAACCTTGAACAGGGCTTCCAAACGATGTTGGCGACGGTGTCGTCGACAATGAACGAGATCGAGGTTCTGGCCTACCGCGATGGCGTTACTGGCCTCCCGAACCGGGCTTGTTTCCGGCGCAGCCTGCGGGTGGCGCTCGCCTATGGGCAGGGCAACATCAAAGGCCATGTGCTGTTCATCGATCTTGATCGCTTCAAGGCGGTCAACGATGTGATGGGCCACTCTGCCGGCGACAGGGTGCTGAAAGACGTTGCCGAACGTCTTCAGCGCGTTGTAGAGGACTGCGATGCGCCGGTCGCCAAATTGGCACGCCTTGGCGGAGACGAGTTCACCGTGCTTCTTTCGGGAAGCGACGATGATGGTGCTGACCGTGTGACACAGGCCATCATCGCCGCCTTTGATGCGCCCTTTGAGGTTGACGCCCAAAGCTTCAGCATTGGATGCAGTATTGGGCTCTGCCCCTATCCGCAGGAAGGCCGCAACGGGGACAGCATCATCCGCAAGGCTGATCTTGCCATGTATGAGGCCAAGCAGTCGGGCCGTGGCCGTACTGTGCGCTACCATCGCGGCCTTGCCGACGCCGTTGAGCGCCGCGTCAACCTTCAGACAGAGCTGGCCGAAGCCATCCAGGCGGAGCGGTTGCAAATCGTCTACCAGCCGCAGGTCAAATCGGGCGGGCGCGATATCTTCGCCGTTGAGGCACTTGCCCGCTGGCAGCGCCGCAGTGGCGAGCATGTTCCTCCTACCGAGTTTATTCCGCTGGTGGAGGATATGGGGCTTGTCGGTGAGCTTGGCCGGTTTGTCCGCAAGCAAGCTTTGCGTGATGTTGGTGCGCTGCACGCTCAGGGGCATCATATTGGCGTTGCGGTCAATATCTCCGCGCTTGAGCTGTTTGCTGATACGTTCGCGGGCGATTTGTCGGACTTGCTCTCATCCACCGGGTTCGATCCGAACTTCCTGGAGTTGGAGATCACCGAATCGACGGCCATCCGCTCCCCTGATCTCCTGAGCGATCCGATCACCTGCCTGAAAGGGCTTGGCATCCGGTTTGCCATTGATGATTTCGGGGTCGGCTATTCCAGCCTTAGCGCGCTTTCCAGCCTGCCCTTCGACACGCTGAAAATCGACCGCAGTTTTGTGACCAATGTCGGCCGGCGTCCTGATGCTCAGGCGCTGCTTTCGGCCATCACCGCCATGGCGCGTTCTCTCAATCTTGGAACCATTGCAGAAGGCATTGAGGCTCGTGAGGATGCGATGATGGCAGAATTACTGGGCATGACGGCGATGCAGGGCTTCTACTTCGGCAAGCCTCAGCCGATTGAAGAACTCCGCGAGACGCTGCAGTCAGACGCGGCAGCGCCAGTCGCTCAGGCGAGCTAGAGGGCAGCGGCCGTCCCCGCCCTTCAGTCGAAGTGTGAGATGTCGGTTTCCGCCACCTGTTTCAACAGTCCGATAAAGCCGTGGGCGTAATGCGTTGCCGTGGCCTTACCTTTGTCGGCGGTAGCTATGGACGCATCGCCCACCGTGCCATCGGCGTTAAGGTCCGACGCAATCCAGCCATAGGATGGCATGCCCGTGGGCGGGATTTTGAGGCCGCCCTGCAGGTCTTCGGCCGTTGAGCGGAAGTGCTGCGCCTTGCTCATGTCCACCAGGTCAGGGTGGAAATGCAGCATCATGGACGTTTCAACATCGCCGCCATGGATGCCGAAGCGCATTTCGTCCTCGGTGTAGAGCCCTTCGGGCACGCCCCAATTGCCCCATTGGCTTTTCACCGTGAGCATTTTGGCGCGTACGCGCAGTTCGCGTGCGAGAATGGAATTGATATCGACATTTCCGCCATGGGAATTGACGATCACCAGCTTGCGCACGCCCGCGCGAGCGACCGACAGTCCAATCTCAGTCCAGATGGCCAGCGCCAGCTCCGCCGGAAAGGTCAGCGTGCCTGGTGCATGCAGATGTTCGTTGGATTTGCCGATGGCCTGCACGGGCAGGATGCGCACATCCAGATCGGGTGCCAAGTCGGGAAGTAGCGCTTCGACTGTCTGCAGCATGCCTTCGTTCAAATAGGTCTCGACACCGACTGGCAGAAGCGGGCCGTGCTGCTCGATGGCGGCGGTCGGCAAGACCGCGATTACCTTTTGCGGGTCGAGATCTTCAAACTCAGTGGTCTTGTACTCAGCCCAGCGGTAGCGGCGGTTGACAGGCATCAGGCGGCGTTTCCGGGCTGTTTCTGGCTGTACGTCGCCGTCAGCCGGTAGGTGAGATACTCATGCGCCAGGATTGGTGGATAGTGAGTGTCGCCCGCAACGGTCGGCAGTTTTTCTACCAGGCTGTTGGGATTGGGGTCCATGAAGAAGGCGATGGATCGGCGCTCTTTGATCGGCCTTTGAACCCGGTGCGGGTTGGAAACATAGGTATCGTTGGTCCAGCGCATCAGAAGATCGCCGATATTGACCACGTAAGCCCCGTCGACATGGGGCACATCGATCCATTCATCCTGGTCGCGTGGTTTAACCTGAAGGCCGGCTGTGCCGTCGGTCATTAGCAGAGTGATGGAGCCGTAATCGGTGTGTGCGCCGGCGCCAATTTCACCGGGCTGTGGGTTGATGGCCGGCGGATAGCGCAGAACCCTCAAGGTTGACATGGACTCATCGAAGTGTTGGGCGAAGAACCCTTCCTCAAGGCCAAGGTCGAGCGCAATGGCGCGGTGCAGATTGACGCCAAGATCAAGCACGGCCTTGAAATAGTTCGAAAATGCATGCTCAAAGCCCGGCACGTTTTCCGGCCACATGTTCGGCCCGCGATAGGGGTCGCCGCGCAGAACCCGCGGATCGTCCTCGGCGAAATCCATGGCCATGTTGTAGGCTTCCTTCTGGTCCATCACGCCGGATTTTTCATCCAGGCTTTCCGAACCGGTGCCGGCATAACCGCGATTGTGCGGGGACTTGTCGATAGACACTTTCCGCTTTTCGTCGAGCGGCAGGGCAAAGAAACTATCGGCCTTCTCAAAGATTGCATTGACCAGGCTCGGGTCGACGCCATGGTTCTTGACCACCATGAAACCCGGGCCGCGCGCCGCCTCGCCCCAAGCGGTGACAAAGTCCTGTTTGGTCGCGCCATCAAACGTTGCGTAATCAAGAACGGGGATCGTGGTCATGCAGTCTGCTCCTGGGTGATGGACTGGCGCTCCCGAGCTGGCTTGCCGATGAGCCGGCGCATCTTGGCCTGTACGCGGGCGAGATGGCCGGCGCGGCTTTGCGGCGTTGAAAAGTCCATCTTGTAGTGGGCGGCGAAGGCCGTCTTGACGTGTGGGTGGCACAGAGCACGCACACCGCGCAAAATCGTGCGTTTTCCAGGTGCCCCGATATAGCGGGTCAGTAGCCAGCTTGCGCCGCAGGTGGTGAAGAGGCCGATCCTCTTAATGTGCGTCAGGCCCTTGGCGAAGGTCGGATTGTCTTCGGTTGGCATGGAGAAGGCTACACCTGGCACCAGGACTCGGTCGAGCCAGCCCTTCAGCATGGCGGGCGGGCCAAACCACCAAGTGGGGTAGACGAAGATTAGCGTGTCGCACCACAGTACATTGTCGACCTGTTCGCCGATTGCGCAGGTGTTTTCCTTGGTGTCCTCGTAACACTCCCATTCCTGGCGGGTCAGTATGGGCGTGAATCCGTCGGCATAAAGATCGGCGACCCGGTATTCTGCGCCAGCTTCCTGTAGTTCGCTGGACACCGTTTTCAGGACCGCGTGGTTGAAGCTGCCTGGCTTTGGGTGGCAAAAAACAATCAGAGCCTTCATGCGGGGTCAGAACCTCTCCATTTCTCGAGTCACCCTTTGCAAGAAGGATGCCCGTTTCTCATGCGTGGCGCGGTTCATGTCGTAAAGTGCGAGGTATTTCATACGTGCCCCGCCAAGAACATAGCGCACGGGCCGTGTCATGAGCCTGCGGGGCGGGTCAGCGCACATGATCGCCCGCAGGCGGGTGCCGCCATACGTGGTGACGACAGACACTTTTTGGATGTGGGTGAGCGCCGGCCGAACATGGCCATCGACCAGTTTGAACGACACGCCCGGCAAGAAAACCCGGTCGAAAAATCCCTTCAGGATCGCCGGGTAGCCGAAGTTCCAAACCGGGAAAACGAACACCAGCGCGTTCGCCGCATGCAGTCGGTCCACATAGGTCTGCACCGGCGACTGATTGGTGTCTTGGTCGTGATAACCGCGGCGCTCTTCTGTTGTTAGAATCGGCTGGAAGTTCTCGGCATAGAGATCGCAGTCATCGACATGCCAGCCTTGGCCGGTAAGCGTGGAGACGACGCCTTCATGGAGGGCTGAAGAAAAGCTCTCGGGCACCGGATGGGCGAAGATGACCATCACTCGGTTTCCGTTGGCTTCCATGCCCTATGCCTCTGATGCCCTGACCGTTCCTTAGGCTGCGATCTCGCTCGGCTTTTTGATATGTGGGTAGGAGTACATCGCCTCGTAGCTCCAATTGGGATCATCCCAGGCGATCATTTTGCCAGGATTGAGAAGACCCTTGGGGTCTGCTTCTTTTTTGAACAGAAGCTGACGATCATCGGTCTTCTGGCGGCCGCCTTCTTCGAGCGTGTAGCGGTGCGGATTGAAGATCAGGCAGTCATGACCCTCGTGGATGCGAATGATCTCATCGAGCCGCTCTTCAGTGGTGAAGTCGACGATCGGCAAGCCAGCGAAGATGACCCTGCCGCCCTCGCGCATGACCTCCAGATGCTGCAACACCTCAGCGCCGAATGTCTCGCGGATTTTGGCAACCTGAGCGACCGGGTCCGAACCACCGTAGCGCACTTGCAGATAGGTGATGTTGGGATCGACCTGCAGTGCTCGAAGCGTGGTGTGGTTCCATGTGTACTCGGCCAGATGGCCGGGCGTGCGCTCAAAGGTTGAGGCGTCGGAGCGATAGACGATTTCCGGTGATCCGTTGCGTCCCATGAAGGCTGCAAAACCGTCCAGCGACTGCGGCGCGACAAGCACGATCAGCAGGGACTGGTCTTCGCGCACATGGTTTTTGAACCGTTTGAAAAACTTGAAGGGGATGGGCGCCTCAATGGGCGTGACTAGCTTGACCAGGATCCCGTCCTGGCAGGCCAGATCATGGGCGAAATTGGCGTTCGCCATGAAGTCGTCAAAGCCGAGCGCGAACTCCACCCAATCATAGGCGGGCGCAAGCGGCATTTCGATCTCGGTAATGATGCCATTGGTGCCGTAGGCATGGGAAACGCGGGCAAGGTCTTCGCCGGTGAATTCCAGAATGCGCGGTTCTTCCTCCATGGTGACGACGCGCAGGCGCAAAATGTTGCCAAGGTCGCGTAGTGCACCCCAACGCACCGAGCCGATGCCGCCCGAGCCGCCGGCTATGAAGCCGCCGATGGTTGCGGTGCCATAGGTGGAGGGCATCATGCGCTGCTCTTGGCCGGAATGCTCGCGCGTCTGGCGGTCCAGATCTTTGACCACACAGCCCGGCTCCACGATCACGCGGCCGGGGTGAACTTCCTTCACCTTGGTCATGTTTTTCATGTGCATCACGACGCCGCCAGCCAGAGGCATGGCCTGACCGTAATTGCCGGTGCCTGCGCCGCGTGTGGTGACGGACACATCATGGGCATAGCAGGTCTTCAGAACCTCGATCACCTCTTCCTCGGAGCGTGGTGATACGACGAAATCGCCGACCAAATGGTCCATACGGGCCTTGAGCACCGGCGAGTACCAGAAGAAGTCGCGGCTTTTTTGTTTGAGCGTTGCCGGATTGTCGTCGATGTCCAGGTGATTGAGCGCTTCCCGCACGGCAGCGACATTGGCAGAAAGATTGGCGGTCATAAGCTACTCCATCAGGCTATCGAGCACCGCGTAATCGGGCGGCGTGGTGTCCAGCACCTGGCCCTTGCGGATGACGGTGCGGTCGGTTTGTGGGCGGCTGAAGAATTCGTTCCAGTTGCGCGCCCCAAGAACAATTAGGTCGGCGGGAGCGCCAGCCTTGAAGGGTTGGCCGTCCGCAAAACGGCAAACGCTGGCGGGGATCGTGGTGAACGCCTTCTCCCAATCGTCGGCGCCATGATCAAGATGGCCGATGCGCGTCGCTTCCCGCATGACTTCGACCATATCAAGGTCACCATAAGCGTAGAATGGATCGCGCGTGTTGTCCGACGCAAAAGAGACATTGACGCCGCGGCTTTTCAGCTCATGCACCAGCGTGATGCCACGCCAGCGCGGTGTCCGGCCGGCGGTGGAGCGATCCTGAAGGTACAGGTTGCACATGGGCAGGGAGACGATGTTGATCCCTGCCTTGGCGACCTTGTCCATGGTGCGGTCGGCATCATCATCCGTCATGACGGCGAGCGAGCAGCAATGCCCGCAGACAACCGGTGCGTCGAAGCCCAGGCGCAGGACCGTGTCGGCGATGATTTCCAGTGTGTTGACCGAGGGGTCGCCGGTT
>ERZ1740060.191-NODE-191-length-47309-cov-5.461442_pt1 | contig 47309 bp, 44 predicted proteins | sample MGYA00581743_ERZ1740060 | MGnify/ENA primary metagenome ERZ1740060 (study PRJEB43018, sample SAMN04849235) | marine metagenome | isolation source: floating plastic debris | place: Pacific Ocean | collected 2008-08-27 | study: EMG produced TPA metagenomics assembly... | reverse complement strand
GCTTCCCGTGTCGATCTCGGAGCCTTCGGCGAATCAGGTGATGAACGAGGTATAGGTCGTGGATCCGATATTGCTGCCGCCCACCTTGACATATGACACCCCGTCCTGAAGCGGGATATCGCTGGAAAACCCCCAGACATCGCTGAATACGCCGTTCTGCGAGAACACTGTGATCGTTATGGTCGGACCGATCTGAGTGCCGCCCGCGTCAAGAGCGCGAAGGCTGATCAGGCTTTCAGCTTCGACACCGGTTCCGTTGGCCACGATGCCACCGCCGTCGATCACGACATGGCCTGCCGTATTGTCATCCTCGAATATAACCGGGCTGCCGCCGGTGTCCTGAATATCGACGGTCGTTCCACCCCCGGAAGTATAGGTGAACACCGTTCCATTGGGCGTATCGGAATTGTTTATGACCGGATTGCCGACGATCGCCGCGTTCGAGCTGGACTGAACGACGAGGTTCGCGCTGTCTATTGCGAAAAGTGTTGGCATACCAGGCCTTGTGCAAAATGTTTACATCAGGTTTCCGCTAAGCCCTGATTAGGGCACAGATGTGACCAAAGGCTGAATTCTTCAAGAGAATTCTTGCGTCCCTGGTTATTTGTGACGGCTCCGGACCTGATAACGCGCCGCGCTCTTCGATGGCCGCTGCGACCTACAACGCCTGTTCGCAGACCGCCGTCAGTTCATCGAGTTTGGTTGTAACCCATCCCAGGGCGCGTTCGGGGTCGCGCGCTTCAACCTCGGTTGTCAGCTGAGCAAAGACGCGGGCAGAGCGGCTGTCGTCAATGATCTGGATGTCCTGCGCGCTGACAACGGTTTCATAGACAAAATAGGCAATCGCAACCAGCAGGATGCCGCGCGCCACGCCGAAGAGGAAGCCCAGACCCTGATCGATTCCCCCGACGGCCGAACGCTGCACGGCAGAAGAGAAGACGGGGGTGATCAGTGACATCACGATCAGTGCAGCAGCAAAAACCGCGCCTGCGCCGACGATCAGCGCCAGTTCACAATTATCCCCAATAAGATCGCTGATAACAGGAACCTCTTTCACCAGAGGTTCGACCTGTGGGGCAAACATGTAGGCCACGATTGCGGCCACGATCCAGCCGCCGATCGCCAGCGCTTCGCGCACGAGGCCGCGGGAATAGGCCAAAAGCGCAGACAGCAGGATAACCAGCGCCACGATCCCGTCGATGATGGTGAAACCTTCCATATGAGCGCGTCCGCCTCTTGCCCGTCTGCCTCTGTATGCGCGGCTGTTGCTAGCCTGCGCCAAACACCTCACCGACCAGCGCGGTGAGATCGTCCATCGGGCTGAGCGCAAGCCCGCCCGCGCCTCCCGGCTTGCCACCGGCGGGTAGGATGGCCGAGGAAAAACCAAGTTTTGCCGCTTCTTTCAACCTGTTTTCGGTCTGGGCGACGGGTCTTAGGGCGCCTGAGAGGCTGATTTCGCCAAAAAGGACACACTCTGCGGGCAGGGCGGTGTCCTCGCGCGCGCTCAGAAGGGCCGCGGCCACCGCCAGATCGGCCGCCGGTTCCGATATACGAATGCCGCCGGCGACGTTGAGATAGACGTCAAGCCCGGTGAAAGGAATGCCGCACCGCGCTTCCAGAACGGCCAGGATCATGGCCAGCCGCGCGTTGTCCCAGCCAACCACGGCACGACGAGGCTGGGCATGTGGTGTCGGGGCCACCAAAGCCTGCATTTCCACGAGCAGCGGTCGCGTGCCTTCGATCCCGGCAAAGACCACGGACCCGGGCGACGGTGCACCGCGGCCCGACAAGAACAACGCCGACGGGTTGCCAACCTCGGCCAGACCGGTACCGGTCATCTCGAACACACCAATCTCATCGGCTGGCCCAAAACGGTTTTTCACGGCGCGCAACAGCCGGAATTGATGCCCGCGCTCGCCTTCGAAGTAGAGCACTGTGTCGACCATATGTTCGACCACGCGCGGTCCTGCGATCTGGCCTTCCTTGGTGACATGACCGACCAGAACCACCGCGCAGCCCTTGCGTTTGGCAAAGGTGACCAGCTCATGAGCGGCGGCCCGAACCTGCGACACGCTGCCCGGCGCGCTATCCACATTGTCGGCCCACATGGTCTGGATCGAATCGATGATCACGAGCGCAGGTGCGGCGGCCTCGAGCGTGGTCAGGATATCGCGCAGGGCCGTCGCGGTGGCCAGTTTAACCGGGGCCTTTTCCAACCCCAACCGGGCCGCGCGCATGCGCACCTGCGCGCTGGCTTCTTCTCCGGAGATATAGATCGTCGGAAGCCCCGCCGCGGCGAAGCGTGCCGCGGCCTGTAACAGCAAGGTCGACTTTCCGATGCCTGGATCGCCGCCCACCAAAGTGGCCGACCCGGGCACAAGCCCGCCACCGAGCACCCGATCCAGCTCCCCCAGACCCGATTGCGTGCGTGGCGGGGGCGGTTCGGCGTCAGAGAGATCGCTCAACCCAAGAGCGGTGCCGCGCTTGGCCCCTAGCGATTTGGAGGCCGGACCCGCTGAAAGGGGCGCTTCCTCTGCGATTGTATTCCACTCACCACACGCCTCGCAGCGGCCCGACCACTTGGTATAGGCAGCCCCGCAGGAAGAGCAGACGAATGAGGCAGATTTGGCCATGGCGCGGTCATGCCCGATGCCATGGTCCGGGTCAAACGGAAGCTACGAACCTGTCGGCCGGTCCGATGGCGCGTGGCGATCTTTATCGCGACGCGGGTCTTTAGCGACTGGAGCCCGCAAAATATGGCCATTTCCAAGTTCCGGGAAGAGTTCGCGCAACTCATCGCGCAACCGGTCCCGGGTTGCCTTCGCCGCAGTTTTGCGGGTGGATTTATCGTGCTCTGTTGCGCTGGATATTGGTCCGAAGGCGCCGGCTGGCTGCAAGCCCGAGCCATAGGCCCATGGTGCGATCTGATATTCGGCGTCTGAGAAAAGTCTGGAAATAAAAAACATGTTGCGATCCCCTCCGACCATAGGTCGCGCAAGGGGAGTGATTGGTTCAAATTGTGCAGACTTGATCATTCGGTCGCTTTGAGGGCACTGCGTTAAGTCTTTGAAAAAAAGCCCTAGTCAGGATTTCCGAAGCTTTTTCTCGGTGAGTTGCCCGATGGTAATAGAGGCCAGAATACAGGCTGTGAAAAAATAGAGCCCCCAGGCCGTTTCCACCCGGCCGACACCCACGCCCTTGGCGATTACGATGTAAAGCGCGATGAGGAAGATATCGGCCATCGCCAGCTTGCCCAGAAATTGCAGCGCAGGCAGTGTCCTGCGGCGCATCAGCCCGAAATGGATGAGCGCCAGGCCGAGTGTCTTGGCGTAGGGGGCAAAGAGCGCAAAGAGCGTGACGAGCAAGGCCAGAAACACATCGCTCTGCCACAGGCTCTGCAAACCGGTGATGATCGAGATTTCCGACAGCCCGAATAGCGGCAAAAGGCCCGCCCGCATCAATGGCGCAAACCAGGCGATCGGAAAGAGGATCAGCAAAGCGAGATTGGCATATCTGAGCATAGTGTCCCGGCGATCATTTGCCTGGGAGGTAACCCTGCCGGGAAAAGGCTGCAAGTCTTCTCGCCTCTGTACGCCATGTGATCGGAGACGTTGGAGCCCGGTCACGTTGTCCGGCTTGGCCGGTCCGGGAACGGCGTTCTCCGGCACAAAGGCCGAGGCATACCGCTCCCTTTACTTCAGGATGGACAAGAGGTTGGCGTGATCATCGGTCCAGACTGCCCCGCCATCGGAAACCAATTCCGTCCAGCGCGGATCCTCATCCAGCGGACCAAAGGCGGCGGCGTTCCGGGCCAGTATGACCACTTCCGATGACAATTCTGTCGGATCTTCGGCCGTGTTCGCCGTGAAGGTCTGGATGCGACCTTCCAGACCCTGTGCCTCGGCTGAGCGCGCCAGAGGAAGGCTGATGTCGTAGTATCTGTTAGAGATATGGAAAACGAGAATCCCGTCTTCAGACAGATGGCTCATGTAGAGTTCGACCGCTTCGTTGGTGGTCAGGTGCACCGGTACGGAATCGGAACTGTAGGCATCGATCACCAGAACGTCATAGGCTTGCGGGCTTTGCGTGGTCAGGGTGATGCGCGCGTCGCCCAGATGTACCGGATCGTCACCGGCGCATACGTCCATGAACCGGAAGAATTCCGATTTTCTGGCAATCTCAACCACCATCGGGTCGATTTCGTAATACTGCCAGTTCTGATGGGGACGCGAGTAACAGGACAAGGAACCAACGCCAAGGCCCACCACACCGACCCTGTCCACACTCTCTCCGCGATCCGCGTTGACCACCTGCGCAATCGGTCCTTTGGGATGATAGTAGTGGATGGGTTGCGGGCGCTCGGCCGTGTCGTCCGCGATGCGTTGCCCGCCATGGATCGTCGTGCCGTTGCTGTAGACCCGGATATCACCGCGATCCTGAATGCGGTGCATACCAAAGAAAGAGCGATCACGGAAATCGGTGCCGGTATCAATCGATATTGCGCTCGCCAGGAACGTGGCGACAACTGCGCCATAGATGGCAGACAGATTGCGCCGTGTGACCACGACGGCCACAAACCCGCTGACGAGAAAATAGGCGGCGACTTTGCCGACATCCGGGGTCTCCGTCCAGAATGCGATCAAGATGGCCGGCAGACAAACGACCAGCGCCGCGATGCCGCCGCGCAGGATGTTGCGGGGCAGTTTCATGTCTTTGGGCAAGAGCATCAGCCCCGCAAGAAGGGCGGTGGCGCTCGCCTCATACAGGCCGTTGAAGGCCATCGGCGCGATGATCGAGTTGAACAGCCCGCCCAGAGCGCCGCCCACCGACATCGTGAGGTAGAACAGCGTGAGATGCGCGCTATCGGGGCGTTCAAGGTAGAGCTTTCGATGGGCATAGAGCGCCACGACAAAGAAGCCCAGCACCAGAAAAACCAGTTTCACAAGGCCCATCTGCGGACCGGTCAGACCGGAAAAGATTCCAACGATGCCCAGCAGAACCAGTGCGACAAGCCTGCGGAACAGACCATCCGGGACGAAGTCGCGATGGGTGAAGGTCAGCACGAATGTCAGCAGGTAGAGCGCCAGAGGCACAACCCATACCAGTGGAACAGCTCCGATATCGAGGCTGATTTTAGATGTCACCGACAGCATAAGCGATGACGGGATGAAGGCGAGGAACGCCCATGTGAGAATGCGGCGTGCGGGCACAGAGGTCTTGACCGATGTGGTGTCGGCCACTTTGGCCGGTTGGCTGGCACACAGCCCTGACATCAGCAAGAACGCACCGAGCGCGCAGAAGCCAACCGCCCAGCCCATGCCAATCTTGCTTGCGCCGAACAGGGGCTCTGCAATGAGTGGGAACGCCAGCAGGGCGGCCAGCGAGCCCAGGTTGGACGCGCCGTAGAGGAAATACGGATCCTCTGCCGATGGCCCGCCCGAACGCGCGTACCAGTACTGGATCAGCGGAGCATTGGCCGAAAGTGCGAAGAAGGGGAGGCCAACGCCCACCGCGTAAAGCATCAGTGTTTGCCAGGCCATGGGCCCGGTCGGATCGAGCGTCCAGTGCTCCGGAACAGCGAGCGGCAGAAATACCAGTGCTGCCGCCCAGACGGCGAGATGGATCAGCAGCTGGAAACGGGATTTCAGATGTCGCGTCAGCACATGTGCATAGAGATATCCGGCAATCAGGACCGTTTGGAAAAACAGCATCGCGGTGGTCCAGACCGCCGGAGATCCCCCGATGATGGGCAAGACGATCCGGGTAAAGAGCGGCTGGACGAAAAACAGCAATGACGCCGACAGAAAGATGGTCGCGATAAAAACGACAGGTACGAAGGCGCGTGTCCCTGCGCGGCTTGGAGTGTCGGTGACGTGCATTTTGTTAACCTGCCTGTTTTCTGCTGGTGAGACCAAATCAGCAAAAAACGGAAAAAATGAGGCGGAAAGACTGAGATACGAAGGCAACCAGCGCTCGCGGTGCAAAGACCGGCGCAATCACCTGATGGCGTCTACCGGACTGCCTCGATCGGGCCGTCGGCGGACCCGGAGATGAACTGCGTCAGGTAGGGGTCGCCTGAGTCATCCATTTTTTCCACCGGGCCGGTCCAGCGGATTTTTCCGGCATGCAGCATGGCCACATTGTCGGCGATGGCGCGCACGGACGTCATGTCATGCGTGATCGTCATGGCGGTCACGCCCATCTCGACCACGATCTCCCGGATCAACTCGTTGATGACGCCGGACATGATCGGATCAAGCCCGGTGGTGGGTTCGTCGAAAAAGATAATCTCGGGCTCCGCTGCGATGGCGCGCGCCAGTCCTACACGCTTCTGCATGCCACCCGAAAGCTCTGCGGGGTATTTGTCGGCCTGTTCCGGTGTCAGGCCAACGCGGCGCAGCTTTTCGACGGCGATCTCGCGCGCCTCGTCCTTCGGGCGCTTGAGCGAGCCGCGCAGCAGGCGGAAGGCCACGTTCTGCCAGACGGGCAGGCTGTCAAACAGAGCGCCACCCTGAAAGAGCATGCCGAACCGGGCGAGAAACGCGTCGCGCGGGGCGCGGGCGACGTCCTGCCCGTCAAGCTTGATCATGCCGCTGTCGATCGGCAACAGACCCAGGATCGATTTCAGGATGACCGATTTGCCGGTGCCCGAGCCGCCAATGATCACCATCGAGGTGCCGCTCGCGATCTCCAGATTCACCCCGCGCAGGACGTGATTGTCACCAAAGGACTTTTGGACATCTGACAGCGCGATCATACCGAGAAAAACAGCCCTGTAAGTACGAAGTTGGCGGCGAGGATCAGCGCGGCGGCGGCTTGCACGGAACCCTTGGTGGCCCGGCCCACGCCCATCGCGCCGCGGCCCGATTGCATGCCATAATAGCACCCCATCACCGCAGCGATCACGCCGAACGCCGCGCCTTTGACAAGGCTCGAGACGATATCGCGAAGCTCCAGGAAGTTAACCGTGTTCTGCATGTAGGTCGTGGCTTTGAAGCCGAGATTTTGCACCGCTACCGTAACGCCGCCCAGAATCCCGTTGATATCCCCCACCCCGACCTGCAGAGGTACCGTAATCAGCGCGGCCAGCACGCGCGGCGCGACAAGGTATTTCATCGGGTTGGTGGACAGCGTGGTCAGGGCATCGATCTGTTCCGTTACTTTCATCGTGGCTATTTCGGCCGCGATCGAGGAGGTGACGCGCGCCGCGATCATCAGGCCCACCAGGACCGGGCCGAGCTCGCGCACCATGCCGATAGCCACGATCTGCGGAACCACCGCCTCTGCGTTGAACCGCGCACCGCCCGAGTAGATCTGCAACGCCAGCGCGCCGCCCGTGAAAATCGCTGTCAATCCGACGACCGGCAGGGACAGCCACCCCACTTGCAGCAGCGCATGCCCGATTTCACGCGGATAGTAAGGCGGGCGGACCATGTGGCTGAAGCTGGAAAATGTGAACAAGGTCACGCGGCCCAGCATCGCGAGGATTGCCATAGCCTGAGCCCCAAGGCTGGCGAGAAGACCCAGAGCCATGCTCATCCGCCGCTATAGCGCCTGTCATAGCGCGCGCCGAGTGATGTGAGGATCTCGTAGCCGATTGTCCCTGCGCCATCGGCCAGAGCATCAACGCTCTGATCCGGTCCGAGGATCGTGAGGGATTTGGGATCTCCCCGCACGGCGCTGACATCGACGGTGATCAGGTCCATGGACACACGACCGGCGATCGGGCAGGGGACGTCGTCGGCAAAAAGCGCAGCGTTGGATCCCATGGCCCGCAGCAGCCCATCCGCATAACCGGCGGAGACAGTCGCGATCCGCATCTCCTTTGGTGCGGTGAACGTATTGCCGTAGCCGACCGTCTCTCCCTCTGCGAGGTTTCGGATCTGAATGACGGGCAGGTCAAGGGTCACAACAGGCTGCGCCTCGGCGAAGGGGAGGCCACCATAGATCCCGATGCCCGGACGGGTCAGGTCGAAGTGATAATCCGCGCCCATCCTTGTCCCGCCGGTCGCGGCGAGTGATCGCGGCACGTCCAGACCGTCCGTCATATCGTGAAAAGTGACCAGTTGTTGCTGGTTCATCGGGTGATCGGGCGCGTCGGCGCAGGCCAGATGCGACATGATGAGTTCAGGACCCGCAGCCAGCACCGTATCGCGCACAAGACGCCATTCCGCAGGCTCCAGTCCCAGCCGGTTCATGCCGGTGTCGAGCTGGATGCCGAAGGGATGCCCGGGCAGGGCTTCCATGTGACGGATCAGCTGTTCGGTGGAATTCAGCATCGGCGTGAGGCCCAGATCGCCAATCATGTCCGTGTCACCGGCCATGTGACCCGAAAACACGCAAATCTCCGGTGCGGCGCCAAGGGCGTCCCGCACTGCCGCACCCTCTTCTGCAACAGCGACGAAGAAAACCCGCGCGCCCGCCCGGGCCAGCGCCCGCGCCACCCGGTTCAGGCCCAGCCCATACGCATCCGCCTTCACCACCGCGGCGGTTTCGCTCTCGCTCATCGCGTCCAGTGCGCGCCAGTTTGCGACGATTGCGTCGAGATCGATCGTGAGTTTGCCCGTGCCCATACCGCGCGTTTTGCCATAGGCGGCGGGGGGGGCAAGCGGAAAGGCGTGGGAGCCAGGCCGCCGACGCGCGTGTTGAGTATTTTTGGCAAGATGAAGGGCTGACAGAGGCCTCCTGTTCATCCTGCCTGAACATACTCAAATACAGGGGGGCTCGGGCAGCGCCGGGCTCAGAAGTCCTGGCCGTCTTGCTGCCACGGCTTGGCCAGATTGCCGAACCGCGTGAAGCGGCCCTCAAAGCTCAGCTCGACCGAGCCGATTGGACCGTGGCGCTGCTTGCCGATGATCACTTCGGCGCGGCCATGCAGGCGTTCCATGCGTTCCTGCCAGGCGGCGATCTCTTCGAGCTTGTCGTCAGAGGGTTTCTCGCGCTCTGCATAATATTCTTCACGGAATACAAACATGACGACGTCGGCGTCCTGCTCGATGGATCCGGATTCTCTGAGATCCGACAGCTGCGGGCGTTTGTCGTCCCGTGCTTCGACTTGACGGCTGAGCTGGGAGAGCGCCACGACAGGGATATCCAGTTCCTTGGCGATGGCCTTCAGACCCTGGGTGATTTCCGAGACTTCGTTCACCCGGCTGTCTTTCGCCGAAGCGGGGCGCACAAGTTGGAGGTAGTCGACGATCAGCACATCCAACCCGTGCGTCCGCTTCAGCCGACGGGCACGCGCCGCCAGCTGGGAGATAGGCAAAGCGGGGGTGTCGTCGATATAGAGAGGGCAGGCCTCGAGCGTCTTGGCCGCTTCGACGAAGCGGCGAAACTCACTCTCTGTCATATCGCCGCGCCGGATCTGTTCGGAAGGCACTTCTGACGCCTCCGACAGAACCCGCGCGGCGAGCTGCTCGGCACTCATCTCCAGTGAAAAAAAGCCTACGACACCGCCATCGACCGCACCCTCGGTGCCATCAGGCCGTGCCCCGCGTTTGTAGGCTTTGGCAATATTGAAAGCGATGTTGGTCGCCAGCGAAGTCTTGCCCATGGAGGGCCGCCCCGCGAGAATGAGAAGATCGGATTTGTGCAATCCGCCCAGCTTTTTGTCCATGTCCACCAATCCGGTGGAGACGCCCGCCAGCCCGCCATCGCGCTGATAGGCGGCGTTCGCCACGTTGACCGCATCGGTGACCGCGCGCAGAAAGCTCTGGAACCCGCTTTCCGACTTGCCCTGTTCGCTCAGCTTGTACAGCTTCTGTTCGGCGTCGACGATCTGATCGCGGGGCTCTGCATCGATCTCCGCGCGGGTGGCGCGATCGGCAATATCGTGACCGAGCCCGATCAGTTCCCGGCGGATCGCCATATCGTAAATCATCTGAGCATAGTCGCGTGCCGCAAAGGCGCTGATCGCCGCGCCGGCCAGACGGGCAAGATAGCCCGGACCCCCGAGAGCCTTAAGCCCTTCGTCGTCTTCGAGGAAAGCCTTCAATGTCACCGGAGATGCAAGATTGCCCTTGGCGATGCGCGCCGCTGCAATCTCGAAAATGCGGGCATGGACCGGATCATAGAAATGCTGATCGCCGATCAGATCAGCCACGCGGTCATACAGGTCATTGTTTGTCAGCAACGCGCCAAGCAGTTGCTGCTCGGCCTCGATCGAATGCGGCATGACGTCGCTGTTTTCGGTGTCCAGTCCAACGGCGCCTATGCTGGCCACTTCGTTCATTTCATTGTCCCCATTGCGTGGGATGATGGACTAGTATCGCCTGCCTTTAAGATGCAACTTGTATTTTCATGTGGATATAATGTGGATATCGACATACTACCAGATCATGCATTGCTTTGGCTTTAGGCGTCAACATATTGCGATTACGCATATTGACAGAGTGAATTAACCCACCGTTAGGACTGATTAAAAAATAGTTACTTCTGCCTCTGGTCGCGAACGAGAAACCTTCTATTGCGCGAAGTGGCAAGACCGGAAAACGGCGGCAGCGCCGCATTGCAGAGAATCACATTGCGGTTGGATTTTGTTTTTCTCGAGCTTGTATATTGCTGGTCAGGACAGGTTGCGTTTGAAACGTTCGATCCATTCCAAGCTCTGAGCGTCCGCCAGACGCTGCACGCCGGGTGTCGCGTCATCTGCAAGATGCGGGTCGAGTGACAGGGTTTCGAGCACCTGTCTCACACAGTCTGCAGGATCCTCGGTCAGAGTTTCATAGGTCAGCACCAGTGGTTTGATCCCTTCTTGCGCAAACCAGTCCCGCCACGCCGCATCGTATCGCGTGAATGTCCCGACCCATTCTGACAGGAAAACGGCGTCGTAATGCGGCTCACGATGCGGGGCAAGACGCTCCAGCTCCGATCCGTCGGCAGCCCTGTGCCAAAGTCCGGATTGCCGGGCTCGCATGTAGGAAACCGCCTGGGCCACCTTGTCGAGACGTGTCAGGTGAATGAAGCGTGTTTCGCCAAAACTCTGTTCAATCCGCGTCAGATCGTCCGCTGCGTCGGGATGCAGCCGCTCCAGTGTTCTCAGCAGGAACGGAGCGCTTTGTCGTTGAAGCCGAAGCGCAAAGAGCGGACCGCCTGCACGCCCCTTCACCTTTGCCGCATCGACAAGCCCGGCAATCCGCTCTTCTTCATGCCGAAAAGGTGTCGCGACTTCCAGATCATCGGCCCAGGCCTCGAGCGAGGACTCGTGAAACCACGAGGCCGGATGGCCTGCTGCACCTGTCGCTCGCAGGAGGGAGCACAAAAGCGTGCTGCCGCTTCGAGGAGAGGTACACAGGACATACGCTTGTGGGGGGCTCATCCCGCGGTGGGCATTAGCTGGCGTGCGCCGCCTGCCAGCCGCGCGGGTCGTTCAGGAACGTCTCGACCTCGTCAAGGGTTGCGGCGTCAAAGGCGTTCTGCGCCCGCGCTTCGGCCAGCACATCCCACCATGTGCACAGATGATGCAGCGCAACGCCGTGCTCGGCCAGTTTTTCCTCGGTGCCTTCAAAGATGCCGTAATAAAAGATCACAGCCGTATCAGCGCAGGTCGCGCCGGTGTCGCGGATTGCATCGACAAAGCTGAGTTTAGAGCCGCCGTCGGTTGTGAGGTCCTCCACCAGCAGAACCCGCTGACCCTCCGACATCGCCCCCTCGATCCGGGCGTTTCTGCCGTAGCCTTTCGGTTTCTTCCTCACATAGGTCATGGGCAAGGCCATACGTTCGGCCACCAGCGCGGCAAATGGAATGCCCGCGGTCTCGCCGCCTGCGATGTTGTCAAATGCTTCGAGGCCCGCATTCCGCATCACCGTCACGGTCATGAAATCCATCAACGTGGCGCGGATGCGGGGGAACGAAATCAGCTTTCGGCAATCGATATAGGTTGGGCTGGGTAATCCGGAGGCCAGCGTGAACGGGTCTTTGGCGTTAAAATGCACCGCACCGACTTCCAGCAGCATACGGGCGCTCAGCCGGGCGATTTCGTCTTGGGGAGGATAGGTGGTGGGGATCATGTTAGCCTTCGGTCTTTGGGGAGTGCGCGCCGGGTGGCGCGACGCGGTCCGCGAGGTCGAGAAAAAGCTGATGCAGCGCCCCGCGCAGCGAGCCGGACGTTTCTGCCCGAAGCGCGGCCAGACCCGTCTGAAGATCCTGCAGCGTGGTGGTCAGGACTTGGACGTCGTTGCGCAAGGCCTCGATTTCCGCGGCGGTTTTGGTGTCGAGATCACGGGCCGCATCGCGGGTGTCTTCAAGTCGCGCCGACAGTTGCGCCTCCAGCGTGTCGAGGCGCGCGCGCGTGTCATCAAGGTCCGGCGCGTCCGCCGGAGTGACCGCGCTGTCCAATGTCAAATTGAGAGCCTGCACGTCGTCGCGAAGACCCGCAAGCTCTGCTGCTGCGGCCTGATCGATGGCCGCTGGCGCGTTGACGATGCGGTTCACCTCTGCGCTCAGCCGCTCGTCGAGCGTCGCGACACGCTCGATCGCTTCGGACGCGCGGGCGGTCTGGGACTCAAGACGGCTCCGCAAGTCTTCCCCGACATTTTCGGCAACGGCACTGACCGTCTCGGCTGTGAAGTCCTGCACCCGCCCCAACAGGAGCCAGGCACCGAAGACAAGAAGGACGCCCAACATGAGTGTGGCATTCAGAAGCGCCAGCGCCAGATCGCGAAGGCGCGTACCGAATGTGGGACGGCGCTCTGTCATGTCACGCGCCAATGGAGCGGCATCATCGGGTCAAAGAGGGTCACGGGCCCGTCGCCGGAATCCAGCTTGGCGGGATAGTCGACCGGTTCGCCCCTCGTCAGGGTGATCGTGTCGCGATTGACGGGCAGTCCGTAAAAGGCGGGGCCGTGGAGGCTGGTGAAACCTTCAAGCCTCTCCAAAGCGTTCTCCTGCTCAAAGACCTCCGCGAGGATCGACATAGTATTGGTCGCGGTGAAGCATCCCGCACAGCCGCAGCCGGTTTCCTTTGCCGCGTCCACATGCGGGGCACTGTCGGTGCCCAGAAAGAAGCGCGGATCGCCCGATGTGGCCGCGGCGCGCAACGCAAGACGGTGGCTTTCCCGCTTGACCACCGGAAGGCAGTAGTAATGTGGCCGGATGCCGCCTGCGAGCAGCGCGTTGCGATTGATCACCAGATGATGAACTGTCAGCGTTCCGGCCAGACCGCTCTCGGCGCTCTGCACATAGTCCACGCCGTTGCTCGTGGTGATATGCTCCATGATCACACGCAAGTTGGGAATTCTCTGCCGGAGAGGATCCAGAACGCGATCAATGAAAACGGCCTCGCGGTCGAAAATGTCAATCTCTGAGTCGGTGACTTCGCCATGAACGCAAAGCGGCACGCCGGCTTCGGCCATGGCGTCCAGCACCGGAATGGCCCGTTCGATGTTTCTGACACCGGAGTCAGAATTCGTCGTGGCTCCGGCCGGATAGAGCTTTACCGCCGTGATCAGGCCCGCCGCATGAGCGGCCACGACATCCGCCGGATCTGTCGTTTCCGTCAGGTAGAGGGTCATCAGCGGAGTAAATGCCATCCCGTCGGGCAGGACGGCGCGGATCCGGTCACGATAGGCGCGCGCCTGATCGCCGGCGACCACCGGCGGCACCAGATTGGGCATAATGATGGCGCGGGCGAAATGGCGCGCCGATTCCGGCAGCACGGCGCGCAACAGATCGCCATCGCGCAGATGCAGGTGCCAGTCGTCCGGGCGGATCAGCGTCAGCGTTTTTGTCATGGCTCAGGGCCTACAGGATCGGACCGCGCTGCGCCAGAGTGTGATGGCCTGCGCCCGGCCCGTCGCTTGTATTGAGTATTTTGGGCAAGATGAAGAGGGGAGAAGGCCGCCCGTTACCCCGTCTGATCCAGTGGCGGCATGTCGAGGCCAAGAACCTTGGCGCGGTGATAGGCGGCGCGCAGGCTGCTCCGGAAGCGCGGGCTGGGCGCGTGACGCAGCGCATGATGGGCCAGCAAGACAACAAGTTTCAGCCTTTCTTTCTTTTCCAGAAAGGCCAGCATCGCCTTGAGGTAGGGCGCATCCTCGCGCCGTGCGCGCAGGATTCGGGCAAAGGCGACAGGCAGTTCCGAGAGTTCGGTTTCTTCCAGCGCATGCAGGAGCGGCGTTACCAGATTCATGCGCGCAAGCGCGCTGCCAAGTTTTGGTCCCATGAAGCGCAGCTTGAGGGTTGACGCCACAGAGCGCTCGAAAAGGGCGGCATGCATGGCGTCTTCTTTGATTGCCGGATCATAAAGAACCATCGCGCGATCCGCTGCCTCCAGCATATCGGGCGCATATCCGTACCGGCTTTTGAAGTCGCGGCGCCGCTCCGCGCGAAACCGGGTATCCCAGCCCGCGATTGCCGGATCGAGCGTGGCCTGCGGTTGCACAAGCAGGACCCGGGCGCCCGGGGCAGCGACGGAATAGGCGGCCGCCGCATAGCCGCACGCGCCAGCCCCGTAGAAAATGACCTGTTCGAATTCCTCGAAAAAGCCGTCATCCACGAGGCGGTCAAAATAGCCATAGACCGGGGCGGCGCGAAACCAGCTCTGGCTGCGGCTGACGAGCGTCAGGCTCGACCACCCCATGCGCCGCGCCACGTCCCAGCCTGCCGGCTGCTGCTCCGTCGAGGCCACATCAATTGTGTCGTAGTTTTCGAAACAGACCAGCAGAATTGTGCTGTGTTCGACGAGTATCGCGGCGTGATCCTCCCCGAGGGTTTCGGTATATCCATCCTCGTCGGTGATCTCGCGCATGCGGTCTATCCAGTTCGGCCAATCCAGGCCTGCCAGGGATGCCTCCAGCGTTTCGGGGTAGCCGCGCGCCATAACTCGTGCCTCAACATTACCATAGACCGTCTAGCACGGTTTCTACACTGCTCAGGATCGGTTGTAAAAGCGGCGAAATTTGGGAAATTGAAAGGGGCTTTGGCTTGCCTTGAGGCACCTTTGCGGCGCTGTGCTCTGGTGTCAGAGCGACCAGAGGCGGGGCTCTGCGATTTCAAGGGAATTTCCTGCCGGATCGCGAAAATAAAGCGACCTCGCCCCGTTCGGCCAGTTGAAATCGGCCTCGGTCGGAACCCCGGCCGCGGTTAACCGGTCGCGCCATGCGTCGATCTTTGCGGCGGGGGCGGAGAAACACAAATGACCGGGGCCACGTGCCCCATGCGGCGGAACGGGCAGGTCCGGGTTGCCCGGTGGCGCGGCCGTGGCCTCCGGGTTGAAGATCAGCAGCACAGTCTTGCCCGCCTCAAAAAATACGTGCCGCCCATCGACGGAGACGATTTCACGAAGTCCCATGATGCCACCGTAGAAGGCGCGCGCCGCGTTCAGATCATCCGCGTAAAGCGCGGCTTCCAGCACACCATCGATAGGGGGATGAGACACAGCCATTTGCTCCGGGGTCGACCGGTGCGCAGGCTAACGCCCGATCGCAGGCGCGCCAAGTCGTTTTGACAGACCGGGTCATTGACATAGCTCTTTGGGAGCGCCGTCACATAAGGGTTACGCGATCACGCTAAGAGAGCGGCAATAGCCGCTAGATACAGGGGTTGTCAGGTGAAAAACACGAGATATAGTGTCAGGGCAGGGCGTGTGGTGATATCGGTCACGCGTGATCCGGGCGACCCAGGCAGTCGGGGGATTGAATGAGTATGGATGGTGATTTCAGGACGGAATTCGTCAGAGAACCCGCCTCGCTGAAACATCACCCTGCGCTTGTGCTGAACGCCGATTACCGTCCGCTGTCCTATTATCCCCTGTCGTTATGGACGTGGCAGGATGCCATCAAGGCGGTCTATCTCGACCGCGTACAGATCGTCGCGGAGTATGAGGATTGCGTGCACAGCCCCTCGGTGTCGATCAAAATCCCCTCGGTGATTGTGCTCAAGGAGTACGTGAAACCGCAAAAGAGGGTGGCCTTCACGCGGTTCAACCTCTTTTTGCGCGACGGGTTCAGCTGTCAGTATTGCGGCGCCACCGGGGATCTGACGTTTGACCACGTTGTACCGCGCTCCCGCGGGGGCACCACGACGTGGGAAAACGTGGTGGCCGCCTGTGGATCGTGCAACCTCAAGAAGGGGGCCAAAAGCCTCCGGCAATCGGGTTTGAGCCTGCGACGGCCGCCGCGCGCGCCGGGTGCCGAGGAGTTGCGCAATCTCGGTCGAAAATTCCCGCCCAACCATCTGCACGAAAGCTGGATGGACTTCCTTTACTGGGATGCCGAACTGGAAGCTTAGCGTCCGGAAAACCTGCGCGACCTTTTTTCCTCGCGAACGGCGGATCTTTATTCGACGTGTTAGTCGTTCGGCAAGTGAGCCTGAAGCGGACAATCGCGCTACGTCCTGCGAACCGCCGCTCCGAGCCCATTGCAACCGATGCTGCACGCTGCGCCAATTTCCGTTGATGGGTTTCATACGTTCACGGAACGCACCTGTACTATAGAGCGGTGAACAAACCAGTATTGATGTCGGAACTGTGCCGCCGACCCGACAGGATGAAGATTATTCGAAAAACCAAGTTACTCTTTCATATCAGATACGCCCTTGTATGGACGGCTTGCCATTGCGGTGTTACGCAGACAGCCAATTCAAAGAGCTAAAGTCAGTGCAGACACCATTGGACGGAGAACTGGCGCTCCTTATGCGCCCCATCCCAAGCACCATGGCAACAGACGATGAACCTGTAATCATCGGTGGGTTGCCGCGTCTACCTGACGATATGGATTGGCCGCGTCAGAAGGACGGCACTCCAACTCATTTCTTCGCTGAATTCGATCTCAGCCGCCTGAAATTCCATCAAAACGAGCACCGCACGCCTGATTTTCCCGACGAGGGAACGCTGTTTGTGTTTATCCCTCTTGGTGATCGAGGGTTTCATACGGATTACACCGCTCAGGTCCTCTATACAGCGGCTTCAACATCGGACCTGCCGGAACGACGTCCGCCACCCGACATCTACAATGTTCTAGAGCAAGACCCCAGCTATATGCACTCAGACGGAATGACAGATGATGGCACGGTGATCCTACGCCGCCATGTTGATGTTTTGCCTTTCTTTTCACCTCTTTCCAGCTTCCAAAACCGAGAGCTACGGCAATCCGGAAACGAGGAGGAACGGAAACGCGGCTTTGATGCAAAGATGACGCAAGCCGCCGTTCACAAAAAAAACATCGCTAAGGCTTTGCAGGATGCAAGGCCACTCAACGCATTGCTGGACGGCCACGTATCCCGAACGCAGTCCGTTCAAGTCCTTCCGGCTAGTTACGCCCGGCATTTGGCTGAAAGCCAAAGTCGCCGACAAAACTTCGATCCTGAGATGTTGGATTGGCGTTTTGTTTATGATTGGTCACACTTCTTCTACGCCCGTTGTCTGCATCGGACCCGTAAGGAAATGCGTCGTGCGGCGACCAATTGGTTTAGCAAGTGGTTTCGATCTCGAATCCTGCGTCGCGTGGACGGCCACATCGCTGAGTTTGAGACTATACAATACAGCCCGAGTGATGAATTCACGCCTCAGGCATCAGTACAAGTTCCTGACGCGTCAGCGCCTTTTGACGAACAGGCAAAGGGCTGGCTCCTCCTTGCCGCAGGCCTGAAAGGTCCACTTTCGCCTCATCTGCAAAAAGCCTTCGTTGACATGCTTGTTGCGATCGACAGACGCGCGAAGAAGAGCGGCTCCAACACAGATCCACGACCTGCCGAAATTGGGTTGGTGGACAGCTACGTGCGGGGGTCCTCGGTTACTTCAGAAACGACTTTGACGTATGCGTCAGACGCGTTCGCGCAAGCAGTGTCGAGCGAGCTTGTACTGGATCCGCAACAGGGTGACGGCATGTCTCAAAGCGACCGATGGGACCTGAGGTTGGCGAAAATCTACTCTTCTGCCGCGTCCAAATCCGATCACGCACGGGCTGTACTGGGCACCACGCCGCTTCAGATGTTTGGGCGAGGCGATGCGGTTCAAAGCGCAGTCGATGATCATATCGGAGATACGCTACTATTGCAGATCGGCGAAGCATTTGGATTGCCATTGGATATCGGACCAGACATGGCTGTGCATCTTTGGATCAAGCCCGAGGATTTAAGATCTGGTTGCTTTGATCATGTCGAAACAACGATCGAAATGAGCTAGACACCCGGCTTAAGGCGCGATTGCAGCAAGCGGGCATCGCTTCAGCCAAAGTAAATGGCAGCAATGTCCGCGAAACACTCTGAAATCCCCGGGGGGTGAACCTCCGCTTTGAAAACATGCGTCTTGAGGCGGGCGCTTGTTTCCGATGCATTCCGATCCTTTTTGCGCTTCCGGACGCTGTTCAGCGGTCAGTTTTGATATACCGCAAGGAGCGTGAAACGGGCCTGGGTCACGCTGGTTTGCGAATCCCCGTATCGGGAGCATCCCAGCAGGAGACAGCAGATGACCATTCTGATCGCCTACGGAACAATCGAAGGACAGACCGGCAAGATTGCCCGGTTCCTGGACACCACACTGCGCGAGCAGGGATATGAGACCGACGTGCTGGATACCTCGGATGGAACGCGCGATGTGGCGTGGGAGACCATCGAGCGGGTCGTTCTAGCGGGATCGGTGCATGAACAAAAACACCCACGAGCTTTTGAGGTGTTCGCCTATGCCCACCGCCGCGAACTGAGCGCGCTGCCCACGTTGCTATGCTCCGTCAGTCTGAATGCGGCCTTTCCCGAAGGACAGGCAGAAGCGGTAAGCTATATCGACGCGTTCAAGGACCGCAACGAGCTCACCACGACGCGCGATCTGCTTGTGGCCGGTGCCTTGCACGCGGCGCAATACGACTATTACGCAACCCAGGTCCTGCAGCATGTGCTGCTGCGCGGCAGGTCCTACGGCCCGCATGCCGCAGAACATGAAGTCACGGGTTGGGACGCCTTGCGACAGGCCGTGACCGAGTTTGCACAGGAACGCGCGCCGCATCCCGTGTGAGGTTTCAGGTCAACCGCCTGAAATCATTCATCTGCGACGCCAGAAGACGGCGGGGGCCGTGCTTTGTCCGAGCACTACGCTGCGGTTCACGGCTCGTTGCCTGACGGTTGTCTTCTACGTAAAAAAGCCGCGCTCGTTGCAGCGCGGCCGGTTTTGTTCGGGTGTGCCTCGGGCAGGGCCTGCGTATCAGCGAAACGAAGGCACGACCCGAAGCGCCGTGTCTCAAACGAGAGACCGAAAGTTTTAGCCTTTGGCAGCTGCTGCCTTGGGGGCGGCGGCGGAGGGTTTTGAGCCCGCGTTCAGCGGATCATCCTGACGCTGCACCGATCCTTCGAAGTGAGCCCCCGATTCGATAGCGATCGTCTTGTGTATGATGTCGCCTTCGACCCGTGCCGTCGCGGTCAGGCGAACCTTCAGTCCCCGGACCCGGCCCACGATGCGCCCGTTGACGACCACATCATCGGCAATCACCTCGCCTTTGATTGTTGCACCTTCTCCAACGGTCAGCAGATGAGCGCGAATGTCGCCTTCTACCGTGCCTTCCACCTGAATGTCGCCGGTCGTCTTGAGGTTTCCGGTCACGTGCAAATCGCTGGACAGAACGGATGCCGGCGGTTTTGCCTTTGGCGCCGCGGCCTTGAATTCACCGGGTGTGGTTGGGGCTGCCGATTCTTTCTGGGGCTCCGGCGCAGCGGGTTTTTTCGCGGCCTCGGGGTTCGGCGTCGGTTCGTTGATCTTGCTTTTAGAAAACATTGCTTCCCGCCTTGATGTATCTCATGGGATTGACTGCTTTGCCACCGACACGGATCTCATAGTGAAGATGAGGGCCGGTCGACCGTCCGGTGTTGCCCATATCACCAATCCTCTCCCCGCGCGAGACCCTTAGACCCGGCGAGACCCGGAAACGCGACAAATGTCCGTAGCGCGTTTCCATTCCGAATTCATGTTCGATGATAATCACACGGCCGTAGCCGGATTGCCATTCGGCTTTTTTCACGACGCCGTCGGCGGTCGCGTAAATCGGCGTGCCGGTTCGGGCAGCAAAATCCACACCGTTGTGCATGCGCCCCCACCGCATCCCATAGCCCGAAGTGAACCGATAGGCTGACTTCAGTGGAAAGGCGAATGGCGCTTTCTGAGCGGCGATCCGGTAGAGGTTGATCTCGTCCAGTTGCTTCAGGATAGCGTTGGCGCGCAAACTGTCGGGCGAGGGTTCGTCCCCAAGGGTGGAGAAACTCAGAGGCGTCAGCGGCCCGCCCTGTCCGGAATATCCGCGGCGCACCGTCGACAGAAGACTCTCCGTGTTCAGGCCCGCCGCCCGGAACATCTTGTTCAGCGGCTCCACCGATATGCTCATCGCCTCTTCGAGCTGACGGAAAATCTGCTCATTCTGATCTTCCATCAAGCGGATGGTCAGGGCCATTTCGTCCGCCCTGAGAAGAGCATCCTGTGCATTTTCGGCAATCTCATCGCGTTGCCTTGCCGTTTCGGCGAGTGCGACGGTCAGGATATCGACCGTGCTGTCAGCGATGGGCGACGGCGTTCCATTCGACAGCGTCGGGTTTTCGGTCTGGGTCAGTGCCGCTTCCAGCTGCTCGACCCGGGCGCGGGCGGCGTCGCGCTCTGTCATGGCGCGGCGGAGCGTGTTCTGTACGACATCGATACCTGTCTCAAGCTCGCGGCGGCGCGTCTCGGAGACCAGGAGTTGTGTCTGCATGTCAGAGATTTGAGCCAGTGCCGAGGCGAAGTAATTCTGCGATGCCGATGCTTCGACAGTCCGTTGATCACGTTCCGCTTCCAGCGCGTTCAGACGCGCCTCATACGTGCGCTGATCGCGTTTCGCCTGTTCGCGGAAGTTTCCGGACCCGATCGAATCCATCACCAGAATGGCCGTGGCAATTATCGCCCAGGCTATGATCGCCGATGCGCCCAGATAGGCTGTAAACTGGGATACGGGCTTAAGCCGCAAAAACCGTGTATCGGTGTCAGACTTCAGAAAAATCCGGCGTTCAGGAAAGTAGCGCTCCAGCGCGTGCTCAAGCTTGATAGCCCAGTGTTTCCGCACGATATCCTCGACCTTACCCGTCCTGCCCCGGCGTTCCGTCTTCGCCCGCTTACTGTGCGGAGTGTGACCCTGAAGGCCGGCATAAAGGACAAGCCCGTCGCCGGAGACGCCGTGTGCGAGTGGTGCTACACGTATGATTTCTGCCGGGCAAGGATTTTGGCGCTCCATGGCCGGGCCGAAGTTCAGAATGGCCTGAATTGGCAATTTTTCGCCGATTGTGAGGGGGTTGGACGCTGTTCTTCAGTCTTGGCTGACCCGGGTTGACCCTCAACCGCTCGCCAGTGGCCAATAAAAATCAGGAGGCAGGCCAGCCTCTGCGCGCTGTTCTTCGTAGAAGGGCGGTTTCAGCCCGCCGTGAAAGTAACGGCGCACGAGGTCGTGAAACACGTCCTTCGGATCGAGATCATGACGACCGCACAGGAAGTGGAACCACTTCGATCCGTAGGCCACATGCGCGACTTCCTCGGCATAGATGGTCTGGAGGGCCTCGACCGTTGCGGTCTCTTTGGCGCGCTCGAAGATCGTGATCATGCCGGGCGTGACATCGAGGCCGCGGGCCTCCAGAACCATCGGCACGACCGCCAGACGACCCATAAGATCCGTTGCCGTATCCTCTGCGGCGCGCCACATCCCCGCATGCGCATCCAACGCCCCGTAAAAGGAGCCCTGACGCTCCAGGCAATCGCAGATCAGGTTGAAGTGCTTTGACTCCTCGTCGGCAGCGCGAACCCAGTCATCATAAAACCCCAGCGGCATGGTCGTGTCGGTGAAACGCGCGATAATGTCCCAGTGCAGGTCGACGGCATTGAGTTCGATATGCGCAACTGCATGCAGAATGGCCTGCCGCCCGGCTTCCGTTCCCGGTTTGCGGCGGGGCACATCGCGTGGATCGAGCAATGTGGGTCGCTCGGGCCGTTGCGGACGCGGGGGAGGCGCCGCCTGCCCTATGGGAAGCGATTTGCCGGCGTCTCTGGCCGCGAACCACCTCGCTGCATGGGCACGGGACAGAGCGGTCTTGGCCCGTCCGTCCGCTGTGGTCAGAACCTCTGTGGCCATTTCCGCCAGCGAGGTCATCGTCACAGCGCTTTCACGGCCTCAAGAACGTCTTCGGCGTGGCCCGGGACCTTCACCTTGGGCCAGATGCGAACGATTTTGCCATCCCCGCCGATCAGTACGGTGGTTCGCTCAATGCCCATGTACTTCTTGCCGTACATGCTTTTTTCCTTCCACACACCGTATTGCTCGCAGATATCGGTCTCTTCGTCGGACAACAAAGGGATCCCCAGCCCGTGCTTGTCGCGAAATTTATCAAGTTTTTTGACCGGGTCTTTCGATACGCCAAACACACGTGTCCCCGTCGCCTCAAAGGCCTCCGACAAGTCTGTGAATGCCACGGCTTCCTTGGTGCATCCGCTGGTATCCGCTTTGGGATAGAAGAACAAAACCACCGGTGCCGGCCGTTGAGAGGACAGTGACACGCTGTCACCGCCATCGCGCGGCAGGGTGAAATCCGGGGCCATTTCAGCGACATCTGGCATAAGCTGCTCCGTACAATTAAGTGTGAGTTTGCAATTAGGTCGCGACTTGCGAGAATAAAGACGACGTGTCGCCTGTTTCGGGAAAAACAGGACCACCATCGCGGGTGAACGAGGGATACCGACAGAGCATCGATGGCAGATCCAGCCCCTTCCAACCATCGCGGAACTCTCCTGTTCCGCTTCAGTGCCTGGGCGCTTTCCGGGCTGGTGGTTGTCGCCCTTCTGCTGGCGGGTGGTCTTGCGGTGCTCTCCAGCACCCCGATGTCCGCGCCGGATTGGCTGCGTGACCGGATCACGCAGGAGATCAATGCGCGCCTCGACACGGCGTCGATCGAGGTTGGGGATGTGTCTCTTCAGCTTGGAGATCGGTTGATGCCGCGCATCGGATTGCGGCATGTACTGGTCAGCAATGCAGGCGGCGAGCAGGTGCTGCAGATCGGTGATGTGCAAAGCACGGTTGCCCTCGGCGCGCTGATGCAAGGCGAGGTGCAGCCGGTTTCACTGGATTTTTCCGGCGTTCAGCTTCGCGTCAGACGTTTTGAGAGCGGCTCGGTCGGTCTGACCGTCGGGGCGGGTGAGAGCACAACAACAAATGTCGGCGAATACGGGGGCGTGCGTCTGGGCGTTCATGATGCGATGGGAGAGGCGGACGCCTGGCTGAACCACCCGCAGTTTGAAAATCTGACGCTGGTCGCGCTGAGAAATGCAACCCTGCGCTACGAAGATGAACGGGCGGGCCGGGTCTGGACTGCCGATGGCGCAAGGCTGGAACTGACGCGGTCGGGGGACGATCTGCGACTTCGCGCAGACGCCGCGCTGCTGGGGGGTGGAGCGGAGGCCGTCACGGTCGAAATGAATTACAGCCGGCGCATCGGCGAGACAAACTCCGAACTAGGCTTCAGTTTTCAGGATATGCCCGCCCGAGACATTGCCGGACAATCCCCTGCGCTGGCCTGGCTGTCCGAACTGGACGCCCCGATTTCCGGCTCTGTCAGAGCGGAGGTCGACGACACGGGCGCGCTCGGTCCGCTTCATGCCACCTTGCAGATCGGACAGGGCGCCCTGCGCCCCGAGAGCGGCGCCAAGCCCATCGGATTCACCAGCGCGCGGACCTATTTCACGTATCGCCCGGACGATCAGAAGATCGAGTTCTCCGAAGTGTCGATAGACAGTGACTGGGCGCAGTTGGATGCATTGGGCTCTGTGTCGCTAGAGGGCATGGAGACGGGTTGGCCCACCGCTTATATGGGGCAGTTCGAGATGACCCGCATCGTGACCCACCCTCTCGATCTCTATCACGAGTCGATTTCTCTGCCGCGTGCGGAACTGGAAATGGATGTGCGTCTTGACCCTCTGGTTCTGGACGTCGGCGCATTGCGCCTGTTTGACCAAGACGAGGTTCTCACGATCAAGGCGCAGGCACGCGCGGAGCAGGACGGCTGGCAGGTCGAGGTGGCAGCCGACATGCCCCGCATCGCACCGGATAGGCTTCTGGAGCTTTGGCCCGGCGCGCTGGCCCCCAAAGCACGGAAGTGGATTGATACCAACGTTATCCATACCGAACTGTCAGATATCCGCTTCAACCTAGACGCATTGCCAGGAGAGGAAGCATCGGTTTTTCTCGGCTTTGGCTTTTCGGACTTCAACGCACGCTTCATGCGAGATGTCCCACCGATTCAGGCGGCGCATGGCACAGCGAGTTTGGAGAACAACCGGTTTGTGATTGCGGCCACGGGCGGTCATATCACCACCGATCAGGGCGGGCAGATCGATATCGCCGGAACGCGGTTTATCATCCCGAAAACAAACGTGAAACGTACCCCCGCCGAGGTGGACCTTGCGGCCGTGGCCCCGATTACCGCCGCGCTGTCATTTCTCGATGAGCGACCATTCGGCTATATTTCTCGTGCCGGGCTGCCGATTGACCTCGCGCAAGGCCGTGCAGAGGTGGCGGGCCGGCTGAATTTCAGAATGGTCGACAAGCTCAGCGTGCGCGACGTGAAGTTCGAGCTGGCAGGCGCGCTGACAGATGTGGTCACCGACCAGCTTTTGGAAGGACGGGTTCTGAGGACACCAGAGCTGGATCTTGAGGCCAGCCACGAAGGCCTGCGGCTCGAGGGGTCGGGTCAGGTTGGCGATGTCCCGTTTGACGGTCTTTACACCATGGCCTTTGGCCCGGATCCTGATCCGGAAACAGCGATGGGAATGGTACGTGGAGATATCGAGCTGTCGGACAGGTTTCTCGATGAATTCGGGATCACGCTCCCGCCCGGATCTTTCAGCGGTCAGGGCCGGGCGGCAGTGGAGATCGATCTGGCGCGCGACAGACCTGCTGCTCTTCGGCTTAGCTCGGAGCTTGCCGGGATTGCCCTGAGAGTGGACGCGCTGAACTGGAGCATGTCTTCTGACGCAACCGGTTTGATGCAGGTGACGGGTCGTCTGGGCCGCCCTCCGGAGATTGACCTGATCGCGCTTGAAGCGCCGGGCCTGCAGGCAGAGGGTACACTCAGTTTGACTGGTGATGGGGTCCTTGAACGCGCTCTGTTTGAACGCGTGCAGGCGGGGAACTGGCTGGATGCAAGGGTCGAACTTGTGGGTCGTGGGCGTGCTGTCCCGCCTCTTGTGCGCGTGTTAGGCGGACAGGTGGATCTGCGCCAGGCGTCGCTTGCTTCGGGCAACGGTGGGGGCGAGGGGGGGCCTCTGTCGCTTCAGCTTGACCGGTTGATCGTGGCGGAGACTTTGGCGCTGACCGATTTCCGCGCCGAGATCGCGACGGGAGGCGGCGCATCGGGCCCATTCAGCGGGTGGTTGAACGGTCAGGACAAGATCACGGGACAGATGATCCCGCGTGATGGCGGAACGGCATTTCAAGTGCGGTCCGAAAATGCCGGGACCTTCTTTGCCGCACTGGGACTGATCAAGCAGGCGCGCAACGGGGCCGTCGATCTCTCTCTAGTCCCCGGGACGGGCGAGGGGGTGTGGGAAGGGACGCTTTCGGCTCGTGGCGGGATGCGTCTGAAGGAAGCGCCGACTATGGCTGCGCTCCTGAACGCTATTACTGTCGTAGGTCTGCTGGAACAGATGGGCGGAGAGGGGATACATTTCGAAGCGGTCGATGCGCGGTTTCAGATCTCCCCGGAACGTATCACGCTCTATTCCATGAGCGCCACGGGCGCCTCCATGGGCATCTCGATGGACGGCTATTACTATCCTGACCGCAAATACATGGACCTTCAGGGGGTTGTATCGCCGTTGTACCTTGTGAACGCCGTGGGCGGTTTTTTCTCCCGGGACGGCGAGGGGCTGATCGGGTTCAATTACGCGTTGCGCGGGCCGACCAGCGCACCGGTCGTCAGCGTCAACCCGCTATCGGCGCTCACGCCGGGTATGTTTCGGGATGTTTTCCGCAGGTCCCCGCCCCGGCTCAACGCGGCGAGTTCCGATGCGCCCGATCTGCAGGAAGGCGGCGAAGAGCCAACCGAACAGCGCGTGGTCAATCCCAGGGCGAAGGAACATCTTGGTCGATGAAGCTTGACGACTTTGATTTCGATCTGCCCGAAGACCTGATCGCCACGCGTCCCGCCCGTCCCCGAACCTCCGCCAAGCTCTTGGTCGCCGAAGGTGCGGGGATAACCGACGCGCGCGTCTCTGATCTGGGCCGGTTCCTCCGGCCCGGCGATCGACTGGTATTGAACAACACAAAGGTCATTCCGGCACGACTAACCGGGACGCGACGGCGCAAATCGGGACAGGGCGACAGCCTCGCAAAAATTGATGTCACGCTGTTGGAGCCGGACAGCAACGGTAATTGGTCGGCGCTTGTGCGCCCGCTGAAAAAACTGCGCGAGGGCGAAGAGATCCGCTTTAACGCGGACCTGTCTGCCATTCTCGTTGAAAAGCGCGACGGTCAGGCACGCTTGCATTTCAATCTCTCGGGAGAGGACTTTGACAGCGCTCTGAATGCCGCGGGCGCGATGCCCCTGCCACCTTATATCGAATCGCGCCGTGCCGCGGATGCCCAGGATGCCCACGACTATCAGACAGTGTTTGCCAGACATGCCGGTGCTGTGGCCGCACCCACGGCGTCGTTGCATTTCGACGAGACTTTGCTGCAACGCCTGACTGATCAGGGCGTGGATGTCACCGAAGTGACCCTGCATGTGGGGGCTGGGACCTTCCTGCCGGTGAAAGTCGATGACGTGACGACCCACAAAATGCATGCGGAATGGGGAGAGGTCAGCCCGGCTGCCGCGTCGGAGATGGCGGCCACCAAAACCTCAGGCGGTCGTTTGATCCCGGTCGGTACCACGGCCTTGCGCCTGATCGAAAGCGCCGTGCAGGGCGGTCAGATCCGGGCCTGGCGGGGCGAGACGGATATCTTCATCTATCCCGGGTTCACCTTTCAGGCCGCCGATGCGCTGATGACCAATTTTCATTTGCCCAAATCGACCCTCATCATGCTTGTTGCGGCTCTCATGGGGCACGAGAGGATCCGCCGGATTTACGATCATGCGATCCGTCACCAGTACCGTTTCTTTTCCTACGGCGACAGCTCGTTTCTGGTGCCCGCGCGCTAGGAGCGCGCGCGCGAAAAGATGGTATCCGGCTCTTGTCCGTCCCACCGTGTCTGTTGTCGGGCGGAGCTCCGGTGGCGATGCGCGACGTCCGATGGTCGCGTTTGAACGAGACGGCGCAAACAGCGTCCGACACCGTAAGCCAAGACCACTGGAGAGCCCGTATGAGTTCGGGTCTGTCAAGCGCCAGGGCGCGGCGTTTGGGGATGATGCTCCGGCAGGTGGGCAATGGCATGCAAGGCACGCTTCTGGGCGTGCGCGGCCAGATCGAGGGCTTCTCCACCATGGAAATGTCGCTTGTCATGGGCGGCTACTTCGTGGGGTTTCTGTTTGGCTCCCGCATGGCGCCCGACATGATCCGAAGGGTCGGGCATGTCCGTGTCTTTGCCGCGCTGGCCTCCCTGATATCGGCAGTCATGTTGCTCTATCCGACCTTCACCGACGTCTGGGTCTGGGGGGCCGCGCGCATTCTCGTGGGCTTTTGTTTTTCGGGCGTCTACGTCACCGCGGAAAGCTGGCTCAACAATGCAGCGACCAATGAAAACAGGGGTAAGGCGCTGTCCTTATACATGATGGTGCAGGTGCTCGGCATCGTCGCCGCCCAGGCCCTTGTGCTGACGGCGGATCCGGGCGGGTTCGTTCTGTTTATCATCCCGTCCGTTTTGATCTCTCTGGCCTTCGCCCCGATTCTTCTGTCGATTTCGCCCACGCCCGCATCGGAAAACACCAAACCCATGGGGTTGAAGGAGCTCTATCAAGTCTCGCCGCTGGGCTGCGTGGGCATGTTGCTCCTGGGGGTTATCTTTGCCGTTCAGTTCGGTATGGCACCTGTCTTTGCCACCCAGGCGGGGCTCAGCATCGGTCAGATCTCAACTTTCGTGTCGATGTTTTTCGTCGGAGCCTTGGTGGTGCAGTTTCCGCTCGGCTGGCTATCGGACCGGATGGACCGGCGTATCCTGATCCTGGTGGCTGCCTCGGTCGGGGCGGCAGGCGCGTGTATCGGGATGCTTTTCACCAACACGTTTGTCATGCTGGCGGTCTCCGCGTTCATCGTGGGTGGCGTGTCGAACCCGCTATATTCGCTGGTCATCGCCTATACCAACGACTTTCTCGACCATGACGACATGGCTGCGGCGGCAAGCGGATTGGTGTTCATCAATGGGCTCGGCGCAGTCTTTGGTCCGCTGATCACGGGCTGGATCATGGGAGTCGTGGGCCCTTGGGGCTTTTTCGTCGTGTTGGCCGTGTTCAACGTGCTGATCGTGGCCTACGCCGCCTACCGGATGACCCAGCGCGCCGCACCGCCGGTGAGCGACACTGACAGCTATGCCGTTGTCGCGCCCAGCGCATCGCCCGCCGCTGTTGCAATTGCGCAAGAATACGCCATTGAAACCGCGCAAGACGACCAAAACGGCTGATTTTTGTCGGTTTCACTTGCGACCCCCGCGCGGTGCCCCAAAGTAGACCTCACGAAACGTTGCCGTTGTTGCAATTCTTGACTGTTCTTTGCGACGATGTTGGTCGTATCGTGAAACCATGGTGTGCTGACACAAGGAGTGGAGTGATGACAGCGCCCGACGAGGTATTGAGGTTCTGGTTGGATAAAGTGGGGTCTGACCGGAGGTACGAAAGCTCACCCCAACTCGATCAGGACATTCGTGATAGATTTCTGGCGGCCTATGAAAGGGCTTGCGAGGGGACCTATGCTCTGTGGCTGACATATCCGAGCGGGACGCTGGCCTATCTGATCCTGATGGATCAGTTCCCCCGTAACATGTTCCGCGACGATGCGCGCGCCTTTGCCATGGATCGTCATGCTCTGGCTGCGGCCAAGGCCGCGATCCATCGCGGCTGGGATATGCGCATTGATGAACCGGCGCGACAGTTTTTCTACCTGCCGCTCATGCATTCAGAAAACCTGTGCGACCAGGACCGCAGCGTGCGCCTGATCCTCGAACGCATGCCGGAAACCGGCGCTTCAAACCTACTGCATGCCCGGGCGCATCGCGATGTTATCCGTCAATTCGGACGGTTTCCGCATCGCAATGCGTGTCTCGGACGCGTCTCATCCCACGCCGAGACGGCCTTCCTGGCATCGGGCGGCTATGGCGCCACCCTGCGCGCACTGCAGGCGGAGACGCCGACGACCACGCAACAGATGGCATCGGCCTGACACGGGCACGCCCTTAATCGTGGCATCACCGGGTCTGCACCCTACCGGACCGGGCGATGTCGCTCGGCGTTTTCCGTGGCGGTCCATCTTTCCAACAAGCCTCATCCCCCAAAGGCGGCCAAGTCGCGATCGCGTTGAAGCCCATGCCGATCCCCGCTAGGCTAAACAAGGAGTTAGATGCACAGGCAACGGGGTGACGAAATGGCGGCGAAATCCTTCGATATTGTTGTGATCGGGGCAGGCCCCGGCGGGTATGTGGCGGCCATTCGAGCCGCGCAGCTAGGGCTGAGCACGGCGATTGTGGAGCGCGAGCATATGGGGGGGATCTGCCTCAACTGGGGCTGTATTCCGACAAAGGCCATGCTGCGCTCTTCGGAAGTTTTTCATCTGATGCACCGGGCCAAGGAGTTCGGGTTGAAGGCCGAAGGGATCGACTATGACCTGGACGCCGTGGTGGCGCGATCCCGCGCTTTGGCCAAACAGCTCAACGGCGGCGTCGGGCATCTGCTGAAGAAAAACAAGGTGACCGCTCTCATGGGCGAGGCCACAGTGCCCGCAAAGGGCAAGGTCACAGTCAAGACAGAAAAAGGCACAGAGGAACTGGCGGCCAAAAACATTATTCTGGCCACCGGAGCGCGGGCGCGCGAGCTCCCGGGACTGGAAGCCGATGGCGACCGCGTCTGGACCTACAAGCATGCGCTGGTGCCCCCGCATATGCCTCAAAAGCTTCTGGTTATCGGCTCGGGTGCCATCGGGATCGAGTTTGCCAGCTTCTACAATACGCTCGGCGCGCAGACGACAGTTGTCGAAGTGCTGGACCGTATTCTGCCGGTCGAGGATGCGGAGATTTCGGCCTTTGCCAAGAAGAGCTTTGAAAAGCAGAAAATGACCATCATGGAAAAGGCCATGGTCAAACAGCTCGACCGCGGCAAGGACAAGGTCACCGCGCATATTGAAGTCGGCGGCAAGGTCGAAAAGCAGGACTTCGACACGGTGATCTCTGCTGTGGGAATCGTCGGCAACACCGAAGGTCTGGGATTGGAAGCTCTGGGCGTTCGCGTCGAGAAGACCCATGTCGTGACCGACCCTTTCTGCCGGACCGGTGTCGAAGGGATCTATGCCATCGGCGATCTGACCGGAGCGCCCTGGCTCGCCCACAAGGCCAGTCATGAGGGCGTCATGGTGGCAGAGCTGATTGCGGGCAAGAACAATGTCCACCCGGTCAAGCCGGAGGCGATCGCGGGCTGCACCTATTGCCATCCACAGGTGGCCAGCGTCGGTCTCAGCGAGGCCAGGGCAAAGGAACAGGGCCACGAGATCAAGGTCGGTCGTTTCCCCTTCATCGGCAACGGCAAGGCCATCGCCCTCGGAGAGCCCGAAGGCATGATCAAGACTGTCTTCGATGCTCAAACCGGCGAGCTTCTGGGCGCTCATATGATCGGCGCAGAAGTGACCGAATTGATTCAGGGCTATGTGGTGGGTCAGAAGTTGGAGACCACCGAAGCAGACCTGATGGAAACCGTCTTTCCGCATCCGACGCTTAGCGAGATGATGCATGAAAGCGTGCTGGACGCCTACGGTCGTGCCATCCATTTCTAGCGCTGCGGCCGCATGAGTTAAGGCGGAAGACATGCCCAGCCTGAACCGTGTGATCATGTACCGCACCTCGCGGCGCTGGCTAAATGAACTTGACCTTGTCAACATGGATGCCGCGGAAATCTCCGGCAAATACGGCGACCGCTATACGTTCAAGAGCTATACGCGCTTTCGCTTTCCCAAGGCTGACATCTGCGCGGGCCCGTTTCGGGATGCTGATGGCGCGCCACAAAAGTTTGACATCGTTCTCGCCAACCAGGTCTGGGAACATCTCGACCGGCCCTACGCGGCGGCGCGTCATGTCCGCCAGATGTTGCGCCGGGACGGGTATTTCTGGCTGGCTGTCCCCTTTTTCATCCCCTATCACGCGGCCCCTGTGGACAATTCGCGCTGGTCCGCCCGTGGTTTGAAAAACCTGCTGATTGAAGCCGGTTTTGAGGCCAAGAACGTCAAGGCCCGGCAATGGGGCAATCGCGCCGCCGGGCTGCGCAACATGGAGGAGGAGTGGCCACCGGCCTATGATCCCGAGCGCGACGATCTGACCAACGATCCCGATTTTCCGATCTGTGCCTGGGCCCTGGCGCGGAAATAGCGCGCAGAGGTGATCACGGCTTGGGCGTGTTCCTGTAATGTTCTGATATTTCGCTTGGACGACTCGGGCGCGTCAACTATCTGTTAGGCTCTCTGGGTTCGAGGGTTGCATGGCCGAGCTGAAAAACATCGAAGTGCGCGGCGCGCGCGAGCATAACCTGAAGAATATCGACGTGGATATTCCCCGCAATGAACTGGTCGTGATCACCGGCCTCAGCGGGTCGGGCAAATCGAGTCTCGCTTTCGATACGATCTATGCCGAGGGGCAGCGCCGCTATGTGGAAAGCCTGAGCGCCTATGCAAGACAATTCCTCGATATGATGGAAAAGCCCGATGTGGATCATATCAGCGGCCTAAGCCCCGCGATTTCCATCGAGCAGAAGACGACCAGCAAGAACCCGCGCTCGACCGTTGGTACGGTGACGGAGATCTACGATTATCTGCGTCTGCTCTTTGCCCGCGTGGGCACACCGTACAGCCCGGCGACCGGCAAACCCATCGAAGCACAGCAGGTGCAGGACATGGTCGACCGGGTCATGGCGGTGGAACCCGGTACACGGGGCTATCTGTTGGCGCCCATCGTGCGCGACCGCAAGGGCGAGTACCGCAAGGAATTTCTGGAACTGCGCAAGCAGGGCTTTCAGCGGGTGAAGGTGGACGGGGAATTCTACGATCTCGACGAACCTCCGACACTCGACAAGAAATTCCGCCACGATATCGACGTCGTGGTCGACCGGATTGTCGTGAAAGACGGGCTGGAAACCCGCTTGGCCGATAGCCTGCGCACAGCGCTCGATCTGGCGGACGGGATCGCGATTTTCGAGACCGCGCCGAAAGAGGGCGACCCGGAACGCATCACGTTCAGCGAGAACTTTGCCTGCCCGGTCAGCGGCTTCACAATTCCCGAGATCGAGCCGCGGCTGTTTTCATTCAACGCGCCTTTCGGGGCGTGCCCGGATTGCGATGGGCTTGGGGTCGAGCTTTTTTTCGATGAACGGCTCGTCGTGCCAGATGCCACGCTCAAAATCTCTGACGGGGCCCTGGCGCCCTGGCGGAAGGGGAAATCTCCCTACTTCCTGCAGACAATAGACGCGATCGCGAAGCATTATGAATTCGACAAGAATGCGCGTTGGAAGGACTTGCCAGAGCATGTGCAGCAGGTGTTTCTTTATGGGTCCGCAGACGAGGAAATCCAGTTCCGGTATGATGAAGGCGGGCGCGTCTATCAGGTGAAACGCGCCTTTGAAGGCGTGATTCCGAACATGGAACGTCGCTACCGCGAGACCGACAGCAACTGGATCCGCGAGGAGTTCGAACGCTATCAGAACAATCGCCCGTGCGGCACCTGCGGCGGCTACCGTCTGAGGCAAGAAGCGCTGGCTGTGAAGATCGGACAGCCGGATACCCTGCTCCATGTCGGGCAGGTGGTCGAGATGTCGATCCGCGAAGCCTACGCGTGGTGCGAAAGCGTGCCGGCCGCCCTGACGGCGCAGAAAAATGAAATTGCCCGCGCGATCCTGAAGGAAATTCGCGAGCGTCTGGGGTTTCTCAACAATGTGGGTCTGGAATATCTGACACTCAGCCGGAATGCCGGAACGCTGTCCGGTGGGGAGAGCCAGCGTATCCGGCTTGCCAGCCAGATCGGATCCGGTCTGACTGGCGTGCTCTACGTGCTGGATGAGCCGTCCATCGGGCTTCATCAGCGCGACAATGGTCGGCTGCTCACCACCCTTCAGAACCTGCGCGATCAGGGCAATACGGTCATCGTGGTCGAACATGACGAAGAGGCCATCCGCACGGCGGATTACGTCTTTGACATTGGGCCTGGTGCAGGGGTGCATGGGGGTGACGTGGTGAGCCATGGACGACCCGAGGCTGTGGCCTCTGATCCCGCCTCCGTCACAGGCCAGTATCTGTCTGGCGTGCGCGAAATCTCTGTGCCCGCCGAAAGGCGAAAGGGGAACGGGAAATCCATCAAGGTTGTCAATGCCACGGGCAACAATCTGAAGGGCGTGGACGTGGCGTTCCCGCTTGGCAAATTCGTCTGTGTGACCGGCGTTTCCGGGGGCGGGAAATCCACGCTGACAATCGAGACATTGTTCAAAACCGCCTCCATGCAGCTCAACGGTGCGCGTCAGACACCCGCGCCCTGCGAGACGATCAAGGGGCTGGAACATCTCGACAAGGTCATCGATATCGATCAGCGCCCGATCGGGCGCACACCGCGGTCGAACCCGGCGACCTACACGGGCGCGTTTACCCCGATCCGCGATTGGTTCGCGGGTCTGCCGGAGGCCAAGGCGCGGGGCTACAAACCGGGACGGTTCAGTTTTAACGTGAAGGGCGGTCGGTGCGAGGCCTGTCAGGGCGATGGTGTCATCAAGATCGAGATGCATTTTCTCCCCGATGTCTACGTGACCTGCGAAACCTGCCAGGGTAAGCGCTATAACCGCGAGACTTTGGAAATTCTCTTTAAAGGCAAAAGCATAGCCGACGTTCTGGATATGACCGTCGAAGATGCGCAGGAGTTCTTCAAGGCAGTGCCGTCGATCCGCGAAAAGATGGATGCGCTGATGCGCGTGGGGCTGGGCTACATCAAGGTGGGCCAGCAGGCGACAACGCTGTCCGGCGGCGAGGCGCAGCGCGTGAAGCTGTCGAAAGAGCTGAGCAAGCGCTCGACGGGCCGCACGCTTTACATCCTGGATGAACCGACGACGGGCCTGCATTTCGAAGATGTGCGCAAATTGCTGGAAGTGCTGCATGAACTGGTCGAGAGCGGCAACACAGTGGTGGTGATCGAACATAATCTCGACGTGGTCAAAACCGCCGACTGGATCATCGATATCGGTCCGGAAGGCGGAGACGGCGGAGGTGACATCGTGGCCGTCGGCACACCTGAGGATGTAGCCCAGGTCGAACGGAGCCATACCGGGCGGTATCTCAAGGAGATGTTGAGCACCCGCAAGGTGGCTGCGGAGTAAACGCGGATCGCCTGAGACAGACAGGCCAAACGGCTAGACTGGCATGAGACCCGGATCCGTTGCTGCCGGATCGATGGGTTCGGGTAGGGGGTAGGTGGGCAGTGATACGCTTCCGGTATGGGCGGTTTCGCGCGAACGCTCGGAGGTCGGGAGTGGTGCCGGGAAACCCCCAGCTTGACCGACAAAGCCCGGAGCCTTTGCCCAAGGTCTGCAGCAAAGAGGTCGGCGCCTCCGGCGGGAGTAATTTCGGGAAGGTGAAGAGACAAAGCAATGTGTGGCCTTCCCGGTCCGTGCTCCCGGGCGACGACGAAATCGTGAGCTTTTGAAACACCCTTTTTGCGGCGGCGCGGGGGGCTCACGCGGCCGAGAGGCATTGTGCGAAGATCCGTGTTTTTCGGCGCGCGCCCTCGGGCGATGTTTTCCTGCCTTTTTCGCCCGCATGAGCGCGTTGTGATCGCGGGACCGCGCTTTCATATGCCGCGCCGAACACTTGCGGTTAAGTCGCGGTGATCCAACGTGAAGAATTGTGGGGTGCAAATGGGACAGGGCCGCGTCAAGTCGGCGGCACAACACATGCAAGACATGCAGGAGCCCCTATCATGCGAACCCCTCTCTTACTGACCACAGTCGCAGCCACCGCGCTGGTGATCGCCACCTCTGCCAGCGCTCAGGATTTCTATGGCCAGCTCTACGGTGGCATTACATTCCCGGATGATCCGACCTTCAGCGGGATCGTGGGCGGGGCGCCTGCCGATGTCGACACCACCCTTGATGAAGGGTTCCTGATCGGCGGGTCGGTTGGCCTGCGATTTGCATCCGTCCCGAACCTGCGCGCAGAGGTCGAGCTGTCCTATGGCGAAAACGATATCGACGGCATCAACTTCTCCGGCAACGGTCTGGCGCCAGAGGTCGGCGTCGGCGGCGATATCTCGCATACCAGTCTTCTGGTGAACGGGTACTGGGATTTTCAGACCAACGGGCCCCTGACGCCCTATGTCGGAGCAGGTCTTGGCGTGGGTTTTGTCGATACAAGCGCCGTCTATGGGCCGGGGGTCCGGCTTGACAGTTCCGATGACGTGTTCGCCCTGCAACTGATCGCCGGTGCGTCCTACGATTTGTCCGAGAGCACCGCGCTCTTCGCCGATGTTCGCTACCGCCAGTTTTTTGATGTGAGTGCGGATCGGATCACGCCGGCGGGCGGTCTGGCGTCGGTCAGCGATGATATCAGCCTGACGTCGTTCAATGTCGGTGTTCGCCTCAATTTCTGATGGCGACCCGGTCTGAGAGTGGTTGGGCGCGCCTGGCGCGGGGTGATCCTTCAGGCCCGTCGCGCCGTCGTCCCGGGACGCGTATCTTATCCCCCTGTCCCGGGACGACTCGTACGACATCGCGCTTGAACATGAAGCTGTTTGACGGGGATCAATGTATCAGGCACCAACCTCCGTAACGTTGGCCCAGTGAAACCGCACGGAGGATGGCATGGCGCACACGCCCCATGAATTGCACGAAGAGTTCCCTGACCTGGCTGATAAGATTACCGAACTGAAGACCGGGGATGCGCATTTTGCCCGGCTTGCGGACGAGTATCACGCGCTCAATCGAGCCGTGCATCGCGCAGAGACGAATGTCGAACCGATCAGCCCGGTGGCCGAGACCGACATGCGCAAGCAACGCGCCTCACTCAAGGACGAGTTGTATCGTATGCTGACCGAATAGCGGTCCCGCTTGCCCGGCATTGTCTGTGCATTCAGGGCAAGCCGGGGGCCCGTGCTTCGATGAACTGCCAGAGCGATGCGCGTGTATCCTCGCGCCAGAGATCGTCATGGCCCGCGCCGTTGACCGCAAGAAAAGTCTTGTCTGCTGTCGCGGCGCGCTCGTGGACGCGCTGTCCTTGCGCAAACGGGATCACCCGGTCGCGATCGCCATGCAGGATCAGCAACGGGGCCTGCAGAGACGCGATGTGCTCTTTGGTGTCCCATCGATTGGTCATTTTCCAGCTCAGCGCCGCAGTCCACGGCATATGGTGGCGCGCCACATCCGGGATCGAGGTGTAGGGCGCCTCAAGGATCACGGCACGCGGTTGCCGCTCTGCGCGCAGGCTGACCAGACGCGCGGCAACGCCTGACCCGAGGCTTTCACCATAGAGCACGAGGCGATCTGCGTCTGTACCGGGCAGGACCTCTGATATCCGGTCGTAAAGCGCTGTGGCGTCGGCTGTGATTGCCCTCTCGGACGGCCTGCCGGTGCTGCCGCCTGAGCCGCGATAGGCCAGGGCCACAAGACCGTACCCTTGGTCGATCATCAGGGAAAAACGCTGGGCGCGGTTGGCCAGATTACCGGCATTGCCGTGAAAGTAGAGGATGACAGGTTTATCGCCCTTGGGCTCTGCAACCCAGAGTATCAGCGTCTGGTCATTGGCGCGGAAACGGACCTCGCGAAGCGCCGGGAGACCCACTTGCGCGGGATCTATGCGGGTATCGTCGAGCGGATAGACCGACCAACGTTCATAGAGCGACAGAAGCCCCCAGAGAGCCGCCGCGATCGCCAGAAATTTCAGGGTCGTGTACAGCATGTCGCACAGATAGGCGCCGGGTCAGCTGTCGCCATGCAGGACGGGCCTCTCTCTTGCCAGCCGCCGTTCGCGCCGGATCACCAGGGCAATGGCGACAATTCCCAACACGGCTGTCGCCAGCATGATCCAGAGCAGGGGAAAGGCGCCGGTGCCCGGTCCCAGCAGCGCGCCGGCCAGCGCGGAGAGCGCGGCTCCGCCACCGATCATCAACGCGCCCGCAAGCCCGCTGGCCGTGCCGGCGAGTTTGGGGCGTACAGACAAGGCCCCGGCGGTCGCATTGGGGATGGTCATGCCGTTGCCCAAGCCCATCAGGGTCATCAGGCCGAAAAAGGTGAGCGGCGTGCCGAGCCCTGCGTAAAAGAGCGCCAGATTGGTGGCGATGCCGGCGGCGTTCACCACCGTACCCATCATGACCATTGGATTAACGCCCACGCGGACGGAGTATCTTCCGGACAGGAAATTTCCCGTGAAATAGCCGATGGCGGGCGCGCCGAAGTAAAGGCCGAGTTCGGCAGGTTCCATCCCGAAAACCTGATCGCCAACGAAGGGCGCGCCGCCCAGATAGGCAAAGAACGCTCCTGACGACAGTGCCGAGGCGAGGCTATACCCCCAGAACCGAGGCGAGGTCAGAAGTTCCGGATATTCCCGCACCTGGTCGCGAAAGCTGTTTCCTTCCAGCGGGGCCGTTTCGCCCAAATCAGCCCAGGTTAGCGCGAAGACCAGGATCCCGAGCCCGAACAGCGCCCAGAAACTGGCCTGCCAGCCGAACGCTTCGCCCAAAGCGCCGCCAATGGCTGGCCCGATCATCGGCACCACCGCCATGCCCATGGTCACATACCCGATCATCGACGCAGCCTCGCGCTCGGGCACCATGTCGCGCACCACGGCTCGGCTAAGCACCATCGCGGCCACGATAAAGGCCTGCACCATGCGGAAAAACAGAAAGACCCAGACGTTGCTGGCAAAGATACAACCCAGTGTGGCCAACAGAAAAATCGCCAGCCCGGTCAGGATCACCGGCCGTCGTCCCAACCGGTCGGAAATTGGGCCGATCATCAGTTGCAGCGCGGCGTTCACCCCCAGATAGACGGCCAAAGACAACTGGATGAGACCGTATTCGGTGTCGAAATGCGCCACCATCGCGGGCAGCATGGGCAGGAAGATGTTCAAGGCAAGCGTCGACAGGCCCGCCATCAGCATCAGCGTCGCGATATGCGGCGGGGTGCGCCGGTCGAGAAACACGGCGGGGGGATGTCGTGGCGCCTCGGCAGGTGCGTCGGGGGAGATGTCGCGCGAACTCACGCGCCGAACATGAGACTTCGCGAGGACAATGAAAAGCCGTCACGTGTTCGAAGCGGCTGAATACTCTGCCAAAGACAGGTGCGAATGGGCTTGGTTCGCCTGCGCTTTGTCTTTACGGTTTGCGCAACGACACAACAAAGGATCGGGGAATGAAAGATATCCTGCAAGAGCTGAACAGCCGCCGCGGCGAGGCGAGCCTGGGGGGTGGTCAGCGGCGGGTCGATGCGCAGCACGCCAAAGGCAAGCTGACGGCGCGTGAACGGATCGAGTTGCTGCTCGATGAGGGCAGTTTCGAAGAATACGATATGTTCGTGACCCATCGTTGCAGCGATTTCGGCATGCAGGATCAAAAACCCCATGGCGATGGCGTCGTGACGGGGTGGGGCACCATCAATGGCCGTCAGGTTTACGTGTTCAGTCAGGATTTCACCGTTCTGGGCGGGTCGGTCTCGCATACTCATGCGATGAAGATCTGCAAGATCATGGATATGGCGGTGCAAAACGGGGCGCCGGTCATCGGCATTAACGACTCGGGCGGCGCGCGTATTCAGGAGGGTGTCGATTCCCTCGCGGGCTACGGCGAGGTTTTCCAGCGCAATATCGAGGCGTCCGGCGTGGTGCCGCAGATCTCTGTCATAACAGGTCCCTGCGCGGGCGGCGCGGTCTACAGCCCGGCGATGACGGACTTCATCTTCATGGTGCGCGACAGCTCTTACATGTTTGTCACCGGGCCCGATGTCGTAAAGACGGTCACAAACGAGCATGTCAGCGCCGAGGAACTGGGCGGTGCGTCCACCCACACCAAGAAAAGCTCTGTTGCGGACGGGGCGTTCGAAAACGATGTGGAGGCGATGGCTGAAGTGCGTCGCCTGGTGGATTTTCTGCCGCTCAGCAACCGTGAGCCGGTCCCGGTGCGGCCGTTCTTCGATGATCCCGACCGGACCGAGACCAGTCTAGATACCTTGGTGCCCGACAATCCCAACATGCCCTATGACATGAAGGAATTGATCACCAAGATCGCCGATGAGGGCGATTTCTACGAAATTCAGGAGGATTTCGCCAAGAACATGGTGACAGGGTTCATCCGGCTGGAGGGCCGGACTGTGGGTGTTGTGGCCAATCAGCCGATGGTGCTGGCTGGATGTCTGGATATCGACAGTTCTCGCAAGGCGGCGCGGTTCGTGCGCTTTTGCGACTGTTTCGAGATCCCGATCCTGACACTGGTCGATGTTCCGGGTTTCCTGCCGGGCACGTCGCAAGAACATGACGGGGTGATCAAGCACGGGGCGAAACTGCTCTTTGCTTATGGCGAAGCAACGGTGCCGAAGGTGACGGTGATCACGCGCAAGGCCTATGGCGGGGCCTATGTTGTGATGAGTTCCAAGCATCTGCGCGGCGATATCAACTATGCGTGGCCCACGTCAGAGATCGCGGTGATGGGGGCCAAGGGGGCAACGGAAATCCTCTATCGTTCCGAAATGGACGACCCGGCCAAGATCGCGCAACGCACGGCGGATTACGAAGATCGCTTCGCCAATCCGTTTGTGGCCGCAGAGCGGGGCTTCATCGATGAGGTGATCCAGCCGCGCAGCACCCGTAAACGCGTCAGCCGGGCCTTTGCGGCACTGCGTAACAAACGCCGCAGCCTGCCCTGGAAGAAGCACGACAATATCCCGCTGTGAGGCGCGTCGTCGCCACGCTGACCATCTGCCTCGCGCTGGGTTCTGGCGCGACGGCAGCGCTGGCCAATCCGACCAAGTCCCGGTTCTCAGACGCGCGGTTCGAGACCGGCGGTATGATCGTGATGGAGGCTCAAAATGCGAAAGATAGATTTGTATTTTTATGGGTTTATCAGTCGAAGCTGGGGCAGTACCTGAACAAACGCCCGCCAAGCTCTGCGGAAGTGGCGGAAATGCAGCGTTTGTGCAAATCCATGGATCGCATGGCGCGCAAGCAGCAGGGTCAGGGCCTCGACGGCTATGGTATCGAGTTTGCCGATGGGACGGGCGATACGTCGGACCTGCCGCTGTCGCGTCGCGCGGTGTTTTTCTTCTGGGCGAAGGCCGGTGAGGAAACCTGTGCGCAAACGCCCAGCAAAGGCCGGATCTCGTGAGTGGACGCGACTGGGACCTGTTGAGAGAGGACAGCCGGGTTCTTTTGGCGCGGCGTTTGCCGGTTCGTTTTGACGTCGCGGTCACGACAGAGCTGCCGGGTCTGCGGCTTGTGCCGCTGGTCCATATGATCCGTCAGGATATCTGGCGCGCGCTGCGCCATTTGCGCGGGTTTGCTCCTGTTGTCGAAGCGCAGGAAGATCCGTCCGGCACGCGCGTGACCGCGGGTGGGCAAGTGGTCGGGCGCATTGCCCTCGGTCCGGTCAAAGACAGGCTGCGTATCGTGCTGGAAGACGTGCCGAACCGGACCCGCTGGATACGATGCGCGCGCTGAAGGCGGTGCTGCTGGTCTGCGCGTCCACAATCCCCGGACATGCGGGAGACGATGCGATTGTTTCGCTACCCTCGGGCCTTCAGGCCCATTTGCAGGAAATGCTGTGGGACCGACCGGGTGGGGGTCTTGTCTATCGGTTCCGCTTTGTTGCGCCGGATTTCACCGGCGATGAAACATTCGAGGTGCAAACCATCGATCTGGAATACCTTTGCAACGAATATGCTCTGGCGCGGATCGCTGATATCGGGCCGGAACCCTCGCGCATCATCGTTTCTCTGGCGGACCGCCCGTCTGAATTCGGCCAGTTCGACCCCGATGTGGCACAGGTTTTTGAAAGCTTTTCAATGGCCGGCGACGCCTGCATCTGGGAAATGCACTGATCGTTCCTGTGTCACCTGCTTGGATCGGCGCGTTGTTTCGGATTTACTTGCGATAGAAGTGACAGGGATCGGAGCCTGGGCTGACATGCTGAAACATCGGGGCTTTCCCGGGCGTCTGCCCGGCACGGATTATCAGTTTACCATCCGGCGCGCCAATCCTCGCGGGGTCACGCCGCTTGTGGCGCGCGCACGCTTCAGAGATCGCAAACCGGCTGACAAACGTGCGGATACGGCATTTGTCCGGGCGCTCTATCTTCAGTTTGGCGATCAGCCGTTTGAGCGGGGCAATCTGGATGCAGGTCGTTTAAGCTGGCTCTTTGGCAGAGTAGTGCGGCCTGCAACGGATGACTTTGATTCGCAGAGCTATGACGCCCTGCTGATCCTGGATATCGGGATAGCGCAGCAATCCTTCCCCGATGCCTTTACAGAAGACACGTGATCGTGATCTGCACGCTAAATCCCCCCAATTTTGGCATAAATCCGCCAAGTGGATTCAATTTTACGCAAATAGCAGCCTAAGTCGGGGCGCGTGGATCACAAGAGGCTTGGCGCGAAGACGATATTGCAGCACACTTCTAAGTGTAGTGGCAGCCTTTCCCCAATGGGCTGGGACATTTAGTCTGAACCGTTACCCTTCCCCTGACGGGCGGCAATGTGCATGTTGCATGGGCCGCCCAATTTTTTTCTATAATGCAGTGGGTAAGCTTGATGCGCGTAGGCCCGCCTATGGCAGGGCTCACACTGCATGATCTCTCGAAATGGGCTCAGAGATGGCTTAAATGGCCGGTAGAAAAAACAACCTTGAGGAAGTTTCGATGCAAACATTACCCATCAAACTGAGCGCGCTCGCGGTGTCGCTGGGATTGGCCGCTTGTGGCGATACGCTGGCCGAACAGGCGGTTTTGGGCGGCGCGGCCGGTGCAGGTGTCGCGGCGGTGGCCGGCGGGGCTGTTCTGACGGGTGCCGCTGTGGGCGCCGCAGGAAATGTCGCGATTTGCCAGTTTGGCGAAATTAATTGCCGTTAAGGCGTACCGCACCTCTTTCCCACAGTCGCTTCGCTAAGTATGAAGTCTGAGGCAAGCGCCGTAAAAGCGATCTGACAAGCGGGCGCTCGCGACTTTAGGACGACGGGAAACGGGGGCTTTATGTTCAAGAAAATCCTTATCGCCAATCGCGGCGAAATAGCATGCCGCGTGATCAAGACAGCAAGAAAGATGGGGATTTCAACCGTTGCAGTCTATTCCGACGCAGATCGCAATGCGCTGCATGTGAAAATGGCCGATGAGGCGGTTCATATCGGTCCGCCGCCTGCCGCCGAGAGCTATATTGTCATCGACAAGATCATGGATGCGATTGCGCGGACCGGGGCAGAAGCGGTGCATCCGGGATACGGTTTTCTGTCAGAGAACCCCAAATTCGCCGAGGCGCTTGAGGCTGCGGGCGTTGCCTTTGTCGGCCCTCCCAAAGGGGCCATCGAGGCGATGGGAGACAAGATCACCTCGAAGAAGATCGCCGCCGACGCCAATGTCAGTACCGTTCCGGGCTATATGGGCCTGATCGAGGATGCCGACGAAGCGGTCAAGATTTCGACCGAGATCGGTTATCCGGTGATGATCAAGGCCAGTGCGGGCGGGGGCGGCAAGGGCATGCGCATCGCCTGGAATGATGATGAGGCGCGCGAAGGCTTCCAGAGTTCCAAGAACGAGGCTGCCTCAAGCTTTGGGGACGACCGGATTTTCATCGAAAAGTTCGTCACCCAGCCACGGCATATCGAAATCCAGGTTCTGTGCGACACCCACGGCAACGGGGTTTATCTGGGCGAGCGGGAATGTTCGATCCAGCGCCGCAATCAAAAAGTCATCGAGGAGGCGCCCAGCCCGTTTCTGGACGAGACGACGCGCAAGGCGATGGGCGAACAGGCCGTCGCGCTGGCCAAGGCGGTTGACTATGCCAGCGCGGGCACGGTCGAGTTTATCGTCGACGGCGAGAAGAACTTTTACTTCCTTGAAATGAACACCCGTCTACAGGTGGAGCACCCTGTCACCGAGCCGATCACCGGCGTTGACCTGGTTGAGCAGATGATCCGTGTGGCTGCGGGCGAAAAACTGTCCATGAACCAGAGCGGCGTCACGCTGACCGGCTGGGCCATGGAAAGCCGCCTTTATGCAGAGGACCCATACCGCAATTTCCTGCCGTCTATCGGGCGGCTGACGCGGTATCGTCCCCCCGCCGAGGTGGCGGCGGGCCCTCTCCTGAAACAAGACAAGTGGCAGGGTGATGCGCCCGAAGGCGAAACCGCGGTACGCAATGACACCGGCGTTTACGAAGGCGGTGAGATCAGCATGTACTATGATCCGATGATCGCCAAATTGTGCAGCTGGGGCGAGGATCGTGCGACGGCGATTGAGGCCATGCGCCGGGCGCTGGACGGCTTCGAGCTTGAAGGCATCGGGCATAACCTGCCGTTTCTCAGCGCGGTGATGGATCACCCCAGATTTATAAGCGGTGATATCACGACCGCCTTTATCGCCGAAGAATACCCCGAGGGATTTGAAGGGGTGATGCTGGACGATGCCGCGCTGCGTCGCATTGCTGCGTCCTGTGCGGCCATGCACCGGGTGGCAGAGATCCGGCGCACGCGGGTGTCGGGCCGAATGGACAACCACGAACGAAAGGTTGGGGAGAACTGGGTTGTCTCTCTTCAGGGACAACACTTCAACGTGCATGTGGATGCGGACCGCGAAGGGTCGACCGTCACATTCGAAGATGGCTCAAACCACCGCATCAGCAGTGACTGGACGCCCGGTGGGACGCTTGCGCATATCAGCGTCGATGGTGCGCCGCTTTTGCTGAAGGTGGGCAAGATTTCAGGTGGTTTCCACATCCGGTCGCGCGGTGCGGATCTGAAGGTGCATGTGCGCTCGCTGCGGCAGGCGGAACTGGCCACGTTAATGCCTGAGAAACTTCCGCCTGATACGTCAAAGCTGCTGCTGTGCCCGATGCCCGGTCTGATCGTGTCTGTCGCTGTTGCAGAGGGCGATGAAGTGCAAGAGGGACAGACGCTGTGCACGGTCGAGGCGATGAAAATGGAGAATATCCTGCGCGCCGAAAAGAGAGCCGTGGTGAGCAAGATCAATGCCGGACCGGGCGACAGCCTGGCCGTCGACGATGTGATCATGGAGTTCGACTAACGCGTCCGGACTTTACCCCGGGAGATCAGCCAAAGACCAGGCGCGTTCAACGCTCAAGCGTCGCGCGGCGTGCGGCCAAAGGCTGGACTTGTGGTTTGTGGTCGAACGCTTCAGCGAGCGCCCTCGCGGACCGAAGTATCGCGTCCTTTGTAAAAGTCGTCTGCGCACTCTCGACCGCCACTTTCCTGACCGCGTGCGACCGTTACAACGAGGCGGAGATGCGCGACCGCGTCGCGCAGTTTTTCCCTGTGGGCCAAACCCTGTCTTTTGAGGCCAGAATTGATTGCAGTGCGGGCGCATTCCGGCTCGTCGATGATACGATCGCTGCCGGGGTTGCGGTCGAGACCAGCATTACAGATATGATCCGAAAGCTTGAAGCGCGCGGTGTGGTTGCTGTGGATGACCCGGCGCTGAGCCCGGATGACGCGATGATACGGGCGGCCAATGTTGCGCGGGATCGCGGCATGGCCATGCGTCGCAGTCTGTTGGAAGCGCGGTCGTGCATGGATGACCAACTAGCCAGCGAATTTGGTCGGTTGTTGAGCGCGCCCGAGGCGATCTTTGCCTATGATAGCGAGACGCCCAGCGTTATGATCATCGACCGCATCAATCTCGTTCTGGTGGTCGCGCGCGGCAGCGCCTGAACCGGGACATCCGGCCGTCAGCTGGCGCCGCGCCGCTCCTGAATTTCGCGCTGGCGCAGTGGCATTTTGTCGATCGCACGGGTGAGTTCCCGCACATCCCACGGCAGCGGCTTTCGCAGGAAGACCACGCCATCCTTGCCAATCAACGCAATCATGAAGCCACGGGGGCGCAGCTTGCGGCGCAGATCGCTGTTCGTATCGGGGTCGGTATCCGTCAGGATGATCACGTCGCGTGTGGCGAGGTCTGGCAAGCGTTCTGTCAGGAAATCCATCTGCTGCAGGAACCGCGGATCGTTGGGGCTGTCGCCGAAGACGATCAGCGGACGGCGTTCCCATTTCAGATCGGCCAGATCGACCGCCGCGCCGTCAAAGATGATGTCGGGCGTCTGGGAGGCGGATTGCGCGGCCACGGGCACTGCGAGGGTCATACCGGCAATCAACGCAAGGATACGGGCTGTCTGCTTTGAAATCATGAAAACTCCTGTGCCCGAAATATATGTCCCGGTCCGCCAATTGCTAAGATTGATTGTATTTTTTTACGTCAAGTTGTCGCGACCTTAAATCGTTTCTTAGCGCTTGCAGGACAGCGTTCCGGATCTGGTTAATCAGTGCTGGAGACAGGTGCGTTATGGCTGACCAATACAACAGGACCTTCTCATGAAGGTAATCCTGCATATCGGAGCGCATCGGACCGCCGCCACGTCGTATCAGCACTATCTGGCGGAAAATGCATCCCGGTTGCATCTGCGCGGGCTTCACGCGATCGGTCCGGGTGACACCTGCGACACGTTGATGTCGGGAATTTCGGCGGAATGCGACGCATGTCCGGCTCAGGGACGACCCGATCATTCATCACGCCGGATCGAGCGGTATTTGTCCCGTCTGAGCCGCGATCATGTGACACATCTGCTGATCTCCGATGAATCCCTGGCGGGGTCTGTGCGACGCAATCTGCACCAGCATGGTCTTTACAAGGATTTGGGCGAGCGCATGACGCGGCTCCACATGGCGTTTGACGGCCGCATCGATCGGGTTGTGCTGTGCATCCGCAGTCAGGAGGGGCTGTGGGCGTCTGCGCTGGCCTCTTCCATGGCACACGGGCACAGGCTTCCGGATCCTGATGTGCTGGAGCGTTTGAGCCGTGCGCCGCGATCCTGGCGGGATGTGATACTGGACCTGGCCTGTGCATTGCCCGGTGTCGAAATACAGGTTATGCCCTACGAAATTTTTGGTGGTTTGCCGGAACGTTTGCTGGAACACATGACCGGACTCGGAGAAATGCCGCGGTTTCACGCCCGCGCGTGGCTGTCGAAGTCACCGAACCGCGAAAGGTTGCGGCAGATCCTGGCCTGTCGCGGAGACGAAAGGGTCAAGACGCTCGCGGGGGCGGGTCGATGGCAACCTTTTGGCTCCGATCAGATTGCGGCCTTGCGTGAGGCATACGCTGATGATCTGTTCTGGTTGCGCGCAGGCGCAGAGGGCCTTGCCAGAATTGTAGAGGAAACCGGACCGGTGAGAACGGGAGATCACCCCGCCCCGGATTTGACGACAAGAGGACGGAGTGATGGAACAGAAGAGCGACACCTGGCATGAGATCGCGGAGAAAGAGCTGCGGGGCCGGGCGCCAGAAGATCTGACATGGCATACTCTCGAAGGGATCGCGGTTAAGCCGCTTTATACCCAGAACGATGTTGAGGGGCTCGACCATCTTGGCACGATCCCGGGGGACGCCCCGTTTACACGCGGCGTGAAGGCCACCATGTATGCCGGCCGTCCCTGGACGATCCGGCAATATGCTGGCTTTTCAACGGCCGAGGAAAGCAATGCATTCTACCGCCGCAACCTCGCGGCGGGTCAGCAAGGGGTTTCTGTCGCCTTCGACCTCGCCACGCATCGCGGATATGACAGCGATCATGCCCGTGTTGTGGGAGATGTGGGCAAGGCTGGTGTGGCCATCGACTCCGTGGAGGACATGAAGATCCTCTTCGACGGCATCCCGCTCGATCAGGTCAGCGTCAGCATGACAATGAACGGCGCGGTGATCCCCGTTCTGGCAAGTTTTATCGTTGCCGGAGAAGAGCAGGGCCATGACAAATCGGTCCTGTCGGGCACGATTCAGAACGACATTCTCATAGAATTCATGGTGCGGAACACATATATCTACCCGCCGGAGCCTTCGATGCGGATTGTCTCTGATATCATCGAATACACGGCCAATGAGATGCCGAAGTTCAACTCGATCTCGATTTCGGGCTACCATATGCAGGAAGCGGGCGCGAACCTTGTGCAAGAGCTGGCATATACCCTGGCA
>ERZ1740060.190-NODE-190-length-47353-cov-5.580786_pt1 | contig 47353 bp, 46 predicted proteins | sample MGYA00581743_ERZ1740060 | MGnify/ENA primary metagenome ERZ1740060 (study PRJEB43018, sample SAMN04849235) | marine metagenome | isolation source: floating plastic debris | place: Pacific Ocean | collected 2008-08-27 | study: EMG produced TPA metagenomics assembly... | reverse complement strand
CGCACCTCAATGATCTGACCGCCATCAGCCGTTGACTGAACCCGCAAGGTCACCTCTCCGTTGAGGGGCGTGAACTTGATGGCATTGGACAGAAGGTTAAGCGTGATCTGGCGCACGGCGCGCTCATCGGCCCAGAGCTTTGGCATGCGCTCGCCATACTCTTCCACCAGCGTGATGTTTTTCGCTTTGGCCTTCATCGCCAGAAGGTGCGCTGCCTCTTCCACGGTGTAGGCAATCTGGACTGCCTCTTCGACCAACTCATGCCGGCCAGCCTCAATACGTGACAGGTCCAGAATCTCATTGATGAGGTTGAGAAGGTGCGAGCCGGACTCGTGAATGTCGTTGGAGTACTCCCGGTACTGATCGTTGGGCAGCGGCCCCAGAACCTCGTTTTTCAGAACCTCCGAAAAGCCCAGGATCGCGTTGAGCGGTGTACGCAACTCATGGCTCATGGTCGCCAGAAAGCGCGACTTGGCAAGATTTGCATCATCGGCCCTTCGGCGCGCTTCCTCGGCAATGCCGCGCTGCTGCTCAAGCTCGGCGATCATATCGTCTTTCTGAGCGCGCGCTTCCAGGAGAGCCAGGGTCGCCTGATACATCTGCTGGGCGATGATAAGGAAAAACAGCTGAACGCCGAACGCGCCGATGGCCATGATGATGTTGACCAGGTCACCGCGAACGCCGAGCGACAGCGCATAGCAAACAGCAATTGGCGTGGTCGCGCAGGCGGCCGTGATCGGCAAATGGTGGTTGAGCATCGCCGAGGCGGCAATCACGATCACCAAGATGCTGAACATCAGCGGGTCGACGCTGCCCAGGCCTTCCGGCAGGCCGACAAAGTACAAAATGATGGGCAGCAGACCCCAAACGATGCCGCGCAGTGCCTCTGTCAGGGAGAAAAGCCGAATCCAGTAGACCGGATTGATCGTTTCGGGATCCTGGCCCACCACCTTGCGTGCCAGATAAACAGTCGCCAGCTGGGTGCCGATCATCGCCGTGCTCCACAAGCCAGCAGCAAGAGTGGGCAACACGACAGCGGTGCCAGCACACACCGCGAGCGCGAAGGCAAACTGGAAGGCAAAGCTGCCTAGATGGTTCTGCGCGAACAGCGAGATGATCTGCTGCTCAAACGTCAGCTCGTGCCCCGTGGCCGAGTTCAACCGCTCGCGCACACCGCGCACAGCCGAACGCGTGTCGCGGCGACGCTCGGCGCGGGCCTGGCTCTGGGCGAGGCTGGAAACACTGGCTGCTTGCAGGCGGCTGGACATAGAGGCCGGCACCATGAACAAAGGAACGGTAGGGCAAGCCCGAAAATCAGGCCTGCCCAAAGTCTGCCAAAACAGTGAACACCCGCTTGGCAAACATGGTTAACGAGACGTGAATCCACCGGATCTGTCGGGATTTTTGGGAGAGATTGCCGATTGCCGCGTGTGCCGGGACACACCGCGTTACGGCACGCCCTTGCCGCATGAACCTCGCCCGGTCTTGCAGCTTTCAGCGACCGCTCGGCTGCTCCTATCCGGTCAGGCCCCTGGCACGCGCGTCCATGCCTCCGGACGGCCGTTTACCGATCCGTCTGGCGACCGACTGCGGCAATGGTTGGGGATCGATGAAGCTCGTTTCTACAATCCTGACCTCCTTGCCATCGTGCCGATGGGCTTTTGCTTTCCCGGGCTTGATGCCAAGGGAGGCGACCTGCCGCCGCGCCGGGAGTGCCGCGAGACCTGGCATGACCGATTGTTCGCGTCGCGCGCACCCTTCGACCTGACGGTGCTGATCGGTCGGTATGCCCGCGACCACCATCTGCCGGAGCTCAAGCGCGAGAGCCTGACCGCCACGGTTGAGCGTTTCGGCCTCAACCCGCAGCGTGTTGCGAGCGATCCGGTGATCGTTCTTCCGCATCCCTCTTGGCGCAACACCGCCTGGCTCAAGCGGCATCCATGGTTCGACGCAGAGATGGTTCCAGCGCTTCAGCGTCGCGTGGCATCGCTACTTAATCCTGCATAGCCATTGCTTTTGTTCTGGTTTAGAAGACAGGGAATTGCACAGAGCTGTGCAAAATCTCTTTCTGTTGGAAAATCATGCCAGATCACCAGTTTGATATCATCGACCGCCGCATCCTCGCTGCGCTGCAGGAAGATGCAACCTTGTCCATGAATGAGATCGCCGCGCGCGTTGGCCTGTCGGCAACGCCCTGCTGGCGGCGCATCCAGAAGATGGAGGAGGCCGGCATCATCCGCCGGCGCGTTGCGCTTCTTAATGGCAAGGAGATTGCCGCCGGCGTATCCGTCTTCGTCTCGGTACGCACCAACCAGCACACCGATGAGTGGCTGAAACGCTTTGCCGAAGTCGTCGGCGCCATGCCGGAAGTGGTAGAGTTCTACCGGCTGGCCGGCGATATCGACTATCTGTTGAAGGTCGTCGTCCCCGACATCGCCGCCTATGACGCGTTCTACAAAAAGCTGGTCAGCCGAGCCGATCTCTCGGATGTCTCGTCATCCTTTGCGATGGAGGAGATCAAGTACACCACCGCGCTGCCGCTCGATTACATGCAGGTCAACAAGAAGCCGGCCACAACTGTCTGAAGCACTGAGGTCAGCGCGCCAGAGCCAGATGACGCGTGAGGCGGATTTCTAGCCGGTCCCAAAGACGGCGGACCACCTCAACTGCGATCAGATACAGCAGCGCCGCCCAGAAGAAGGCCTGGAAGTTGAACGAGCGGGCATAGGCAAGGCTTGTGACGCCCATCAGATCGAGCACGGTCACGATGGACGCGATGGCCGAGCCCTTGATCATCAGAATGAGTTCGTTCCCCAGCGGGCGCAGCGCCACGACGTAGGCCTGTGGCAGCACCACTTTGAAGAAGGTCGGCCAGCGCGTCATGCCCAACGCCTCGGCCGCCTCGACCTGTCCGCGCGGGAGCGATTGGATTGCCCCACGCATGATCTCCGCCTGATAGGCCCCGGTGTTGAGGGTGAAGGTCAGGATCGCGACGTAGAACGGCTCGCGGAAGAACCACCACAGACCCACGCTTTGCAGCGATTCGTTGAATTGGCCGGCGCCGTAATAGACCAGGAAAAGCTGAGCGAGCAGTGGCGTGCCGCGAAAGAAGGTTATGTAGCCGCGTGCCAAAAGGTTAGCCCAACGCCGCTCCGACAGGCGCGCAAGCGCCACTGGTAGCGAGAGCAAGGCGCCAACCCCAACAGATAGGAAAACCAGCTGGAAGGTCACCAGAATGCCTTCCAGATAACGGTCCCAATAGCGGTCCACCAAACGCCAATTGATGTCGGGGATAATCCAAGCGCCCAGCGCGACCACAATCGCCAGCACGACAAACCGGTCGATCATTGCCTGCCGGTTCGCCGGCGGTTTGCGGCTGGTGGACGTGGCCCCGGAGCTGGCTGTGATCTCACTCATCGCGCCGCAAAGCCTCTGTTGGCCCGCGCCTCAAGCCGGTTAAGGCCCGCGGACGACACGAGCGTGAAGGCCAGATAGATCATGCAGGCGATGAGGTAGAAGAAAAAGGGCTCCTTGGTCACCCCGACCGCGACCTGGGTTTGGCGCAAAAGGTCGTTGAGCGCGATGACCGAGACGAGCGAGGTATCCTTGATCAGCACCAGCCACAAATTGCCAAGCCCCGGCAGTGCGAGGCGCCATAGCTGCGGCAGCGTGATGAGTCGAAAGGCCTGCGTTGCCGAGAGGCCGAGCGAGCGACCTGCTTCGACCTGACCTTTCGGGATGGCCTTGATGGCCCCCAGAAACACCTCGGAGGAAAACGCGCCGAACACCACCGCAAGCGCAATCACCCCAGCGGCGAAACCGCCAATCTCAAAGGATGAATCGGGGAAGAAGGAATTGACGAGCCGGTTCACGCCGATCTGGATCATGTTGTAGATCACAAACAGCGTCAGGAGTTCCGGCAGGCCGCGGAACACGGTCGTGTAGACATTGCCGACGGCCCGAAAATAGCGCTGGCCGGACGCTTTCATGATGGCGATCAGGAGACCAAGTGCGAGGCCGAAGGGCAGGGTCACTACGGCCAGCCGGATGGTCAGCCAGGCGCCGGCCAACAGCTCATCGCCCCATCCATCCGGCCCGTAGGCGAGAAGTGCCAGAAGATCGCCCATACGCGTGTCGTCAGACTGAAGAGCGGGCGCTGTCGAGTTCACACCAGCGACTTCTCAATTCAACATATCAGTAGTCCGAGAACGGGAAGTACTTGGCAGTGATCTCGTCATAGACGCCGTTCTCAAGAACGGCAGCGATGGCTTCGTTGAAGCGCTCGCGAAGCTCATCATCTTCCTGGCGCAGCGCGGCACCAACGCCAAACCCGAAATAGTCGGGGTCTGTGTAGGCATCGCCAACCATAGTGCAACAGGAGCCATCATCGGTCTGCATCCATTCAAACAGAACGATGGAGTCCGCCAGGATCAGATCGATGCGCCCGGAGGCAAGATCAAGATTGGCCTCATCCTGTGTCGGATAAAGGCGAATGTCGGACTGCGAATATACATCTTCCAGGAAGTTGGCGTGGATGGTTGCCGACTGTGCGCCGATGGTCATCCCGGCCAGTGCTTCGGGCGAGGTATCGGTGATGTCCGATCCGTCCCGCACCGCAAAGCGCGCAGGCGTTTGATAGTACTTGTCGCTGAAGTCGACGACTTCCATTCGCTCTTCGGTGATCGACATAGAGGCGATGATGGCATCGTAACGGTTGGCCAGAAGCGCCGGGATGATGCCATCCCAGTCTTGCGCAACAAACTCGCAGGTCACGTCCATCTCTTCGCAAAGCGCAACGGCCAGATCGATTTCAAAGCCGACCAGATTGCCGTCGGAGTCGGTGAAGTTGAACGGAGGATAGGCACCCTCGGTTCCGATGCGGACGACATCCTGCGCGTGAGCGGTGGCCAGGCCGGCCATCAAGCCTGTTGCAGCAACGGCGGTGATGGCAAGACGATGCAATACTTTCATGGTGTAATCCCAAACTGTTCCCTGAGTGCGCGTCGCCTGAGCCGATCGTTTAAAGTGCCGTTTCGCGGCGAGCGCGAAAGCACAACACACCATTTGCGGCGGTCGTGCAACGGGGTGTGCCGGCAGAATGCGCTCAAAAGACAGGCATGATGAGGGTTTGAGCAGAGCTGCCCTTGCGGCAGGCTAGGCAAGCCGTCATCGGTGTCGCTGGCCATGCTGCGACAACCTGACCGCAACGAACCTATCAGCCTTCATCCCTATCGCTTGGGTGGATCAAAGCCACCATGTTAGGACGAGCAAACGGTCCTCGGGATGGGGCCGTTCCTTTAAAGTACGGCAAGAAAGGCCGCAACAATCGTGTGGTCACGGATCAAAAAAGCGCTGGGCGGAACCTCCTCTTCTTCTTCCAGCAAGGCAAACGGCACCGGTCCGGAATTGCTGGCCATTCGGCAGCGGATTGATGAGGTCATCGATCCGAAATCCGGCAAGCCTCTGTCGCAAACAGATCTAATATCCGAGCCCACGCTCAATGATGGTCGGCTTCTTCTCACCCTCACGGTCGCACCGCAGGACGCTGAAACCTATCAGCCTGTTCGTGATGCGTTGGAGGCAACCCTTGTCGCCCTGCCTATGGTGGATCACGCCTTCATCGTTCTGACGGCGGAGGCGCCACCGTCGCGCGCAAAAGCAGCACCGGCACGATCCAAGCCAGCCAAAGCGAAGCGCCCCGATGGCCCGCCAAAGATGGCGCCACCGGGCGGACGCCGGATCGGCGGCATCGACTTTTCAGGCATCGGTGCGGTGGTTGCGGTGGCATCCGGCAAGGGCGGCGTCGGCAAGTCGACCACGACAGCCAATCTCGCGGTCGCGCTGTCGCAGCAGGGCCTATCCGTCGGTGTTCTGGATGCCGATGTCTACGGCCCGTCGATCCCACGCCTCTTCGGTGTGAGCGCACCGCCCACATTCGACGGCAACAAAAAGGCGACACCGCCGACCGCGCACGGTGTGAAGATCATGTCCATGGGGTTCCTCGTCGGTGAGGACACTCCGATGGTATGGCGCGCGCCGATGGTGGTGTCTGCGCTTACGCAAATGCTGTCCGATGTTTCCTGGGCACCTTTGGATGTGCTGCTGATCGATATGCCGCCGGGCACAGGCGACACACAGCTCACCTTGTCGCAACAGGTGCCGCTTGATGGCGCGATCATTGTCTCCACGCCGCAGGACTTGGCGCTGATCGATGCGCGCAAGGGCGTTGCGATGTTTGAGAAGGTTCAGATACCCATCCTCGGTCTGGTGGAGAATATGAGCACCTTCATCTGCCCCCATTGCGGTGAGGCGAGCACCATCTTCGGACATGGCGGCGCGCGGGCAGATGCCATGCGCTTGGGCGTTCCCTTCCTTGGCGAGGTGCCGCTGCATATGCAGATCCGCGAGACATCCGATGCCGGAACGCCCATTGCCGCCGCTGCGCCAGGCAGCCCACAAGCCGCCGCCTATAGTCAGATCGCCGATGCTGCGTGGGCGGATGTCAAAGCCCGCAAGGCCGGTCGCCGCGCGCCACCAGCCATCGTCATCGAAGATGAGTTGGCGTCGGCTTAGCCGCCACCGAGGCGCGCTCTTCCAAAGCGTTGGCGGCCAAACCGGCTGCCAGCGCCAGAGCAGCAAGGCCGACCATGATGATGATCAATGGCCAAACACCTTGATGCAGGGTCCAGCCGACCACAACAGTTGACAGGGCCCCCATGCCCACAAGCGCCGAACCACTAACACCTGATGCTGTACCGGCAAGATCGGGGCGCACCGACAGCGCACCTGAGATACTGTTAGGCATCGTCAGCCCATTAGCCAGCGACACAATGAACATGGGGCCAAAGAGCGAGAGCGGGTGCCAGAACCCAAGGCCCAGCAGCACGGCGATCAAAACAACGGCGGCCAGCGCAAGAACATTGCCATACAAGATCATCGTTGCCGTGCCTATTTGCGTTGAATAGCGCCCAGACAGAAAGTTTCCGGCGGCATAGCCGGCTGCAATGAAGGCAAAGTAGAGGCCAAAGGTAACCGGTGTGAGGCCAAAATCACGTTGCGATATGATCGGTGCACCACCGACAAAAGCAAAAAACACCGATGAGGCGAGTGCCCCCGTCATTGAGTAGGCCCAAAAGCGCCCTTCGCTTAAAAGGGCGGCATGGCTGCGTGCAAGCGCGCTGACGGCAAGGCTGGTTGTACGCTCATGGTGCGTTTCCCTGAGCACGAAGAGGCTGAGCCCCAAAAGCACGACGCCGATGAAGAAGAGCAGGTCAAAGGACGCCTGCCAGCCGTAAAACCCGTCCAGAACACCGCCAATCGTCGGGCCAATGATCTGTGAAATCGCCAAGCCCATCAGAACCTAGCCCAGCCGGCTCGCGGCACCGTCACGTGAACTGACATCGCGCACCATTGCTCGCCCCAGCACCAAACCGGCGCAGCCGCCGATGGCCTGGAAGGCGCGCCCGATGATCAAAATGTCGATGGTTGGCGCAAAGCGGCAAACAAGGGTGGCGGCAAGAAAAATGGCCAGCCCCACGACCAAAACGGGCTTGCGCCCATAGCGATCCGACAGCGGGCCAATGATGAGCTGAATGACCGCGACGGCAAAAAGATAGACCGACAGGGTAAGTTGAACCTGCGCCTCGCTGGCCTGAAAATCCGCCACCATGCCCGGAAGAGATGGCAGATAGATGTTCATTGTAAGCGGGCTGATCGAAACGATCGCCACGAGCAAGAGCGTGGACGGACGCGCCCGAACGGGCACATCTGTGCTGGGTGTAGAGACCATGGAAGGGACGCCCAAGAGCAAAAAAAAGCACCGCCAAAAGGCGGTACCTTTCTCTGTTTAAGCGCAATTGCTGCGAACAGCAATCCGTCGGCCTGGGCCAGTTTTGGGCCTGGTCCTAGCCGGCGAGCGGAGCAGCTTGGGAGGGAAACCCAACCGGCGCTTGCGTTCTTTTGGCAACGGAAGGCTTGGGCGCGAAGAGCTTGGCAAGCAACGTCCAGGCCATCTGCGAACGGGCCACATGGGCGCGGTCAATGTGAGATGACAGAGTGGAATGGGCAGTTGGGTAAAGCATGGGAGGGCCCTTTCTGTGCTTGAGGATTATCTCGGGGTGTTGGCGCTGTTTATGCGCCTTGAAAGACTGGCCGACAAACGGGTAGATTATCTCATCGCATCAAGAAATTTGATCTGAAGGGACGGTCCATGGCCCGCCTACCGACACTGAATGGACTACAAGCTTTCGAGGCAACGGCCCGTCATTTAAGCTTTGCTGAGGCTGCTAAGGAACTGAACCTGACGCCATCAGCCGTTTCCTACCAGGTTCGTTCACTTGAGGATCGCTTGGGTGTTGAACTGTTCGAGCGGCTCAATCGAGCCATTGTTTTGACCGAGGAAGGTGAGGCGCTTTTCCCTGATATCCGCGAGGCATTCACGCGCATGCGGGTCGCGGTTGACCGTTTGTCCGCCGACACACCGGCCAATGTACTGGTCGTTTCCACCGGCCCGTCCTTCGCCGCGAAATGGCTGTCGCCGCGTCTCTTCTCCTTCATTGATGAGCATCCGGAGATCGAAGTGCGCATCTCCGCCAGCCTGAAGCTGGTCGACTTCAACCGCGAGGGCGTCGATGTCGGCATACGCTTCGGGCCGGGCAACTATCCCGGTCTGGAAACCATTCGGTTGATGGGCGATGAGATCACGGTCATGGCCTCACCGGCGTTTCTGGAAACGCATCCGCTCACCTCGCCCCAGGACATCTCCGCCATGCCGCTGATCATCGATGAGTCCATGGCGTTCACCAAAGAAGCGCCGACTTGGCAGCACTGGTTCAGTCATGCCGGCATTACCCATGAGGGCGAGGTGCGCGGTCTGCGCTTCAATCATGCCGATCACGCGATCGACGCGGCCGCTCGTGGCGCCGGCATCGCCTTGGCTCGCACGTCCCTGTCAGCAGATGAGCGCGAGCGCGGCCTGTTGGTTGAGCCTTTCCCAGACCTGCGCCTGACAACCAAGCTGGCGTTTTACCTCGTTATGCCGCCAGCAGCACGGTTGAAACCCAAAGTGGCAGCCTTCAGCGAATGGCTGTTGCACGAACTTGGTCTGCCGGAAGGCGGCGCCGAAGGCTAGCTGGCGTCGCTGGATGCTGCCTCGTCACCGGTCTGCCGCCGCAACTGACGCTCACGCAGGATCATTGCAATCCCACTGCCCACGACAATGACGATGCCGACAAGCATCAGCAGGTCCGGCCTGTTGCCGAACACCAGCAAATCAACCAGCAGGGCCCAAAGAACGATGGAGTAGCGAAACGGTGAGGTGACCGATACATCGCCGTTTCGCATAGCGACCGTTACGGTGAGGTAGGCCATGGTGAGAAAAAGCGCCGACAGGCCCAAAAGCGCCAGCGCTTGGCCACTTGGCATCACCCAGTCCTGGAACGGAGCCATCACAAACCCAGCCATCATCACCGCGGCGCTGGTGAAAAGGTTGATGGAAACGGCCGGCAGTTCCGGGTCGATGGAGCGGGTGACGATGTCACGCAGAGTGTAGAACACCACTGCGCCGAGCGCCCAAAGGGTGGCTGGCTGGAACGCTTCGCTGCCCGGCTGAATGATGAACAGAACGCCGGAGAACCCGACCAGGATGATCAGCCATCGCCGCCAGCCGACTTTCTCACCGAACAGAATGGCAGCGGCGGCGACGATCACCAGAGGGATCGTTTGGAGCACAGCGTTGGCGGCGGCAATCGGCACAACGATGATCGCACCATAGTAGAAGAGCGTGCCGAGCACCTCGCTTATTGCGCGCACACCCACGGCCCTGTCTTTCAGGGTTGGCAGCTTTTTGTGGGCACCTGTCGCATAAGCCAGGACGATGAGGATGCTGAGGATCGCAACGCCGCGCATTGCGATCATCTGACTGACGGGCAGATCCTGGGCAGCGAGCTTGATGCAACTGTCGGTTCCGATAAAGCCCAGCATCGCCATACAGGTGGCGATGATGCCGCGCGCGTTGGGTGACAGCGCGTTGAAAAAACCCAGAGGGCTTCGCATGGGGGAAAATCGTGTTGGAGCCTCGCCGGGATGGGCCGCTCAGTATGCCCATCAGCGAATACGCCCTTCAGCCCGTCTGTCAAACCAGTAGGTTGACGGACGTGCCCGCTTTAGCCTCCGGTCATGCTCATATGGCGGGCAACCGCAGGTGCAGCGCCGGCGCGTTCGATCACGAAATCATGGCCCTTGGGCTTGCGCGTAATGGCCTCGTCAATCGCCTGATGCAGCAGCGCATCGCTTTCTGATGCCCTCAGCGGCCCGCGCAGATCGGCTGCATCTTCCTGTCCAAGGCACATGTAAAGTGTGCCGGTGCAGGTGAGCCGAACCCTATTACAGCTTTCGCAGAAATTGTGGGTGAGCGGTGTGATAAAGCCAAGCTTCCCGCCGGTCTCGGCGATGTGAACATAGCGCGCCGGGCCGCCGGTGCGATCGGGAAGGTCCGTGAGGCTGTAGCGCTGTGCGAGGCTCGCTCGCACCTGGCTCAGCGGCAGATACTGATCGGTCCGGTCACCATCGATATCGCCAAGCGGCATGGTTTCAATCAGCGTGAAGTCCATGCCGCGCCCGTGCGCCCACTCCATCATGGTGGGAATTTCATCGGCATTCACGTCGCGCAGGGCAACGGCATTGATTTTCACCTTCAGGCCGGCAGCCTGAGCTGCATCGATGCCATCCATCACCTTGTCGTAGTTGCCCCAGCGGGTCACGGCCTTGAACTGGTCGGGATCAAGCGTGTCGAGCGACACATTGATCCGTCGCACGCCATGCCGGTAAAGCGCCTCGCTGTGCTGAACCAACTGCGAACCATTGGTTGTCAGGGTCAGTTCCTCAAGCGCGCCACTCTCTAGGTGACGCGACAGGCTTTCCACAAGGCTCATGACATTCTTGCGCACCAGTGGCTCGCCGCCCGTCAGCCGCAGTTTCCTGACGCCGCGCGCCACAAAGGCCGAGCAAAGCCGGTCCAGCTCTTCGAGCGTCAGGAGATCCTTCTTGGGCAGAAAGGTCATGTTTTCGGCCATGCAATACACACAGCGGAAGTCGCATCGGTCTGTGACCGAGACGCGCAGATAGGTGACCGAACGACCAAAGGGATCGATAAGGGGCGAAGTATTTTCAGCGATGTCTATGCTCATGAGCACACTCTAATGACGCCGCCGCAGGTGTAAAGAAAAAGCGGTTTGAGGGCCTTGTTTTCCGACCGCACCGCTAGACATCAACACCAGCTATTGAAGATACCAGAGACGCAAGATGACGACCGACACGCAGCCAACTGCAACCCAAGCGACTGTAACTGGACCGTCCGATACGCCGCCCGCCGCCAAAGACCGTTGGCCTGTTGAGCTGCGCCTGAAAGAGGGGCGGCGCACGCTGGAAGTCACCTTTGATGATGGATTGAAAGGTGCGCTACCGGCAGAATTGTTGCGCGTCTACTCGCCGTCTGCGGAAGTTCAGGGTCATGGCTCGGGGCCCAAGTTACTGGTCCTGGGCAAGGAGGCGGTCCAAATCCAGTCAATCGACCGTGTGGGCACCTATGCCGTGCGCCTCGTTTTCGATGATGGCCATGAGACCGGCTTCTACACCTGGGCTTTTCTGGCCGATTTTGCTGAAACGGTTGACGACAAGCGCGCCGAATACACAAAAGAAAAAGCCACCGCCTGACATGCAGACGGTGGCTTTTCCTACTTGGAAGGCGTCTTGCGGTTAGCCGCGATAACCAGCCCAAAGACCGGCAACACCGGAGCGAACGCCAAGCGTGTTGGCGATGCGAGCGTTGGACTTCATTTCTTCAGCAAAGGCCCAAGCCCCTTCAAGGCTGCGGGCGTAGCGCACGAACGGAGAAAGCACACGGTTGATCATGACAGGGATCCTTTTGAATGAGGCATTGCGCGGGGGGAGGCAATTCGTTGTTGCAGTGCACATAGTTTGATACAGGCCCGCCGAGAAGATCAAAAAATGCACCTTTGCCATGCGTTTTTTGCATGCCGGAATTCTGCTAGAAAAGTCATCATTACCAATATGTTAATGGTTATTTTTTGGGCACAAAGCTGCCAGAAATAGGGCATTGTTCAAGTTGGCGCTGCACCGCAGCATAACAGGTCCTAAGCCTTGCCTCTCTCCGACCCTGACCCATAATCTGAACAACTCCCCTTTCAGGGACACTTCATGCGTATAACCGCCCACGGAAACGATCTTCTTGTCACCGACCAATCGTTGGGTCTGGGTGCGTTTTTAGTCGCGCTCGGGACCTTTGGTCTGGTTGCCACGCTTTCAGCCCTGATCGATGGGGACGCGCTGGCGCCGTCGACGGCCTTTTACGCGCTAGGCGGTGCCTGGGCCGTCTGGTACGGCCTTCATCGGTTGGTCGCCACCCAGCTGATCATTGATCCCGACGAGCAGACGGTCGCTGTCAAACGCTGGACCATCGGGAAGGCGACGAGCCAGCGCATCCCTCTTACCGATCTGGACCGTTTTGCCATTGAGCCGGAAGAAGCTGAAACCAAGACGCATCTGGTCGTCTATGCGAAAGGCGATAAGCCGCCCATGGTTGTCGGCCTGCACGCGCACCGTGCGGCATGGGAAGAAATCATCACGGCCATCAATGAGCATCTAAAGGGAAAGCCAGGCTGACCTTCATTGTCGGGGATGATGCCGTTAGGGTGGGTCACCTTCCATAGAATCAAAGCTCTATGCTTGCCGATCCGGCCACCGTTGCCCGCGCCATCCATGACCTGCCGACACCAAGCCTCTGTCTGGACTTTGATGGCACGCTGGTGGAGATCGCACCGAGACCCGAGGCGATCACCGTCGATCCGGCTTTGCCAACGCTTCTAAGGTCCGTTGCGGCGTCACTGGACGGACGGCTGGCGCTCATATCAGGCCGGACTCACGCCGATCTTTCGACCTTTCTGGATGTGACCGACTATGCCGTTGCCACCAGCCATGGCGCTCAGTTCAGTGCACCGGGCGAGGGCAGTTCTCTTCAACTGCTCGATTCCAAACCCCTGGATCCCCTACGTCCTTCGCTGGCGCAGGCCATCGCCCCACACCCGGATGTCTATCTGGAGGACAAGGGCACGGCGATTGCTGTGCACACGCGTCCCAACCCGTCGGTTCATGCCGAGCTCCTGGAAACGGTCGGCAAACTGGCCAGCGATCAGGCGGACATCAAAGTCAGCGATGGCAAGGGCATCGTCGAGATCAAGCTGACCGGTGAAACCAAGGGGACGGCCATTCGAAGATTGATGCAGATGCCAGGATGGCTGGGCTCTCAGCCCGTCATGATCGGCGATGATACAACAGATGATGACGGCATGGTCGACGCCCGGCAGTTTGGTGGCTTTGGCGTTCAGGTTGGTGACGGCCCCAATGGCGCGCCGCTCTCCCATGCCGCACTATGCCTGCCAACGGTCGCCGACATGCACGCGATGCTTCGCTTGCTTGGCTGATAGTCAAACAGTCCGGCAATAAGGAGCCAGCTTCCCCCTATGTCCCAGCCAACCCGCCGCCTGGTCGTCGTCTCCAACCGCGTCGGACCGTTGGTGAGCGATGGCAAGGCAGGCGGCCTCGCTGTGGCGATGGCCGATGCGCTCAAGGAGCGAGGCGGCCTTTGGTTCGGCTGGTCGGGCAACCTCTCCGAAGCCGGCACATGGGGTCCAATCCAACGCGAAGACCATGGTGAGGGGCCGCGCGCTATCACGCTGGCCACCTTGGACATGACGACCGATGACCACGCCCGGTTCTATGAGGGCTATGCCAATCGGGTGCTCTGGCCATTGATGCACTATCGCACCGATCTTATCGGCTATGACCAGAGAGACGAGGACGGCTATCGGCGGGTGAATCAACGTTTTGCGACACGCCTTGCGGCGATGGTGGAGCCTGACGACCTCATCTGGGTGCAAGATTATCATTTCCTCACTTTCGCCCAGCAATTGCGTGTGTCGGAGCTGACCAACCGGATCGGCTTTTTCCTCCACATTCCTTTTCCCCCACCCGATGTCTTCAACGTGCTGCCGGGCGCGGATGCCATGCTGCGCGCGCTTCTTGCCTATGATGTCTTGGGTTTCCAGACGCGCGGCGATGCCAACAACATGATCGCGCTCATGGAGGCTGAAGGCGGCAAGCGAACCGGTCCGGATACCGTCTCGCTTATGGGCCGCACCATTACCGTGAAGGCCTTCCCCATCGCCATTGACGCGAAGGGATTTGCCGAGCTTGCAACCAGCGAGGAAGCGCAGATTGCGCAGGCGCGCACCGAGCATCTGCTCAATGGCCGCCAGCAAATCATCGGCGTTGACCGCATCGACTACTCCAAGGGCCTTCCGGAGCGTTTTCTGGGGTTCAAGAAACTCCTGGCTGACTATCCTGAGAACTCCGGTCGGGTGTCATTTCTGCAGATCGCGCCGGCCTCGCGCGGCAAGCTGGATGCCTATGCCCGCATCCGCGAAGAGCTGGAGCAGATCTCAGGGCATGTGAACGGACGTTTCGGCGATATAGACTGGGTGCCGCTGCGCTTCACCACCCGCGGTCAGCCGCGCAGCGCGCTGGCCGGTCTCTACCGCGCGAGCCGGGTGGGGCTGGTGACACCGCTGCGCGATGGCATGAACTTGGTCGCCAAAGAGTACATAGCTGCACAAGACCCGGATGATCCGGGAGTCTTGGTCTTGTCGCAGTTCGCCGGCGCGGCGGAACAAATGGCCGAAGCCGTGATCGTCAACCCCTACAGCGATCTGGACTTGGCCGAGAGCATCCAGACAGCGCTGCGTATGGACAAGTCCGAGCGCATCAACCGGCATGCCGCCATGATGGAGACGCTCCTGACCAACGACATCAATCTCTGGCGCCGGTCATATTTGCAAGCATTGGCGGGCTAGGGCCAGCTAAAGTCTGAAGCAATCAGTGCTAAAGATAAGCCGCCACTGGCGTATCGGACCAGATTTGGGCTTCGATGTACTTCTCAAACTTCCTCGTCTGATAGCCCTCATAGGCCTCGCCGGCGCCGCCATCAGGAAGTCCGTAGATGGCGACAACATCCTCGATCTCATCGGTAAGGAAAACCTTATCATGATAGGGTTGCAGCGGCTCTTCGGGGAGCCCGTAATCAGGCACGAACCGCATCGCGATAAAGCTATCGGGATAGGTGAAGCTGACCACTTCTCTCGGCAATGATTGCCAATCGAGTTCGATGGTCGCTGTGTCTGGATAAAGGCCGGCGAACCAGGGGCAATCACCCAAAATGAAGTAGTGCGGCGACATCCGCTCCGGCTTGCCTCCGCGTTGCACAAAAAGCTTACGCATCTTGGCTTCGGTACGCCTGCGGAACTCCATGTAAGCGCTGCCGAAGACCCGTTTGAAGCCCGGTTGCTCCACCTTTCGCCGGTTCAGCATATCAAGCACAGAGGCCAGTGCATCCGGCTCCAGATCGCAAAGATTGCTAAATGGGTAGTCCGATCGCGAATAATAGTGAAGGATTTTTGATGGAATGATCATGCAATTGTTGTGCTCTTAGTTATAGTTTTGTGTAATAATTGTATTAGAGATGACCGGTTTTGTAATGGTGATGTACTGAGAAATTATGTTGTTTTGATTGGATTAGACTGCATTGCTCACCTCAGAAATCCTCGGCGTCACCTATGAAGCTGGATCGGATGGTGCCGCTTGGCAGCAAGTTGTGACGCTTCTCGCACAAGAGTTCAAAACACCTATTGCAGGGTTAGATTTGGAAGCAAGCACACCGGATTTCAATCGGGATTCGGCGGCCAGCATCAACTTCGACACAAACCTCTTACAGACATACTTGGATGAGTTTCGCACCCCTGACGTCAATGTCGGCATGCGCATGCTCATTACCGCGCCGATCGGGCGGGCATTCAATATGTGGTCCTACATGGACAAGGAAGCTTACGACAACGAAGCTTCAACGGTAGCTATTCTCAAGCCACAGAAGATCGACAAGGCCCTAATGGTAACACTGGACCGTTCGCCAGGTGGGTTTGGATTTTTCAGCCTTTATCGCCAAGTAGGTGATGACGTCTTTACCGATGAACAGCAGAAGCAACTGACCTTTTTCGCCGGACACATCCAACGATCATGGCGGTTTTCCCAAGACCAAAATCGTTCCAAACGATCACGGGAACTCGATTTGGACAACCTACGACGGTCGGGGACCGTACGCGGCCTGATGACCATCGGGAAAGACTATCGGATTGCTGATGTCGATGCCGGAGGACAGTTTATTTTGTCCCAGAAACTTGGCATTGTGGAAAGGCAGGGCCGCGTTCATTCCTTGTCAAAGTCACCGCCTAACACCACCGCCGATTTATGGTCCTTCATTGGTTCAGGACATGCGGCCGCGATGCCCTTCTCTATCTCAGACCAGGAAACCTACGCGACTACGGTCCGGCTGTATCCAGGACATGTGAGAAAAGACTTCGCGAAGAGCGATCACTACACGCGATTGGAAGTTGTCAGCACGCTCTTAAGCCCAACTGGTGGACTGGATAGGCTGGCTGTGACCTTCAGTTTCACCAAGGCCGAGTACAGCGTTGTCGAAGCGCTCTCAGTTGAAAGGAATGGGACTGAAGCCGCCAAAGTCCTTGGGATAGCGAGGGAAACGATGAAAACTCATCTTACCAGCATCTATTCCAAGACCGGTATGCGGTCCATGAATGAACTAATGCTGCTGGTCGGGCGTTTCCTCTCGCCCCGGGATTAGAACGATCGACGAGCGACGGCAAAACAGGCCAGCGGTCGCTGAAAAAATCGTCCAGATCCCTAATCAGCCAAAAAGAAAAATGGTGGGCATGACTGGGATCGAACCAGTGACCCCTCGCGTGTGAAGCGAGTGCTCTCCCGCTGAGCTACACGCCCACATTGAGCGGTGGAAATAGACATCGCCCGAGGTCTCGTCAACCGCGAATAGATGAGTCAGGACGCCGAGACTGCTTCAGCTATGGTTCGTCCCCACCAGCCTTTCAGCTTGCGCCTGCAGGTCGGCAAAGCTGTCGATGATCACGTCCGGGCCAAGCGGTTCTATGGGTTCATTGCTATACCCGAACGAGACGGCAATCACCGGAACCTTGGCGTTCTGCGCGCCCAAAATGTCAGGCGGTGAATCGCCAATCATCACGCTGTGCCTTGGGTCCCCGCCGGCGGCTGCAATCGTCTTTAGGATGTGCTGGCCATTGGGCTTGCGCTCAGCAAAGGTATCACCACCGCAAATGGCGTCGAACCAGTCGGCAATGTTCATCGTCTCCAATAGCTGGCTGGCAAGTGCTTCGCGCTTATTGGTGCAGATTGCCAACCGCCAGCCATCTTTCCGCATCGCATCCAGGGCATCGCCAACGTGCGCAAAGAGTTGCGTTTGGCCTGCAATGTCAGAGGCATAGTGCGCGACATAACGCTCGGTGAGTGCGATGGCATCCGCGTCAGCAAGATCGATGCCTTGCGCGCGGTGCGCCCGTTCAATCAGCACGCGGGCGCCCAGTCCAACAAAGGCTCGGGCCTCGTCAAAGTTGGCTTCCGGCAGACCCTCCTCGGCCAAAAGCTTGTTGAGGGCAGCAACCAGATCGGGTGCGGTGTCGGCCAGCGTTCCATCCAAATCCAGAACGCAAAGCCGCGTCGGGCGGGGGGTATCTATCATCAAAGTCTCAATGAGAAGGCGGCCGGTGGCACAGGCCGCAAAGGCGTGGTAGGCGAACGCCCACGCCCCTCCTCAAAGCATATCAAGCCCAGTTGAAGCAATGGATCAAAACGCCCTGAAGGCCGAAGTTGGCCGTGTTGCGGCCGCACGCGTTGAAGACGGCATGGTGCTGGGCCTTGGATCGGGATCGACATCCGAAGCCTTCCTAAAGTCCCTGGGCGGGAGGGTTGCCGATGGCCTAACCGTTCGCGGCGTCCCCACCTCCGAGCGCACGGCGAGCTTGTGTCGTGAGTTGGGGATCGAACTGACCGATCTGGAGCGTGACCCAGCTCTGGACCTTGCCATTGACGGTGCTGATGAGATCGACCCCGATTTCAACCTGATCAAGGGTGGGGGAGGCGCGCTGCTGCGCGAGAAGATTGTTGCCGCCGCTGCCGACCGCATGTTGGTGATTGCCGATGCTTCCAAGCAGGTTGAGCATTTGGGGGCGTTTCGCTTGCCAGTGGAAATCACGCCGTTTGGAGCGGCCTCAACAATCCGCGCTGTCGAGAGCATCTGTTCGCAGCATGGATTGAACGGTGACCTCAGGGTGCGCCCCAATCTTGCCACACAGGACGCCGACAGGGCGCCGTTCGTCACCGATGGCGGACACTGGATAATCGATTGCCCTCCGGGCGCCATTGATGATCCGAAGGCGCTCGATGAGGCACTGCGAGCGGTGCCGGGAGTCATGGAGACCGGGCTGTTCATCGCCCTGGCCGATCAGGCGCTCATCGCCGGTAAGGACGCCGTTGAAGCACTGGAACTGGAGCGATAGTCGACCGGTTACGCCGTCCACCCGCAAGAAGGCGGGACTTGCGGACCGTGGCGCGTCCGCCTATCGCTGAAACGCAATGAAGGCCGGCGCATGGCCTGCTCCCGAAGGATTGTAAAATGACCCGTTCAACTCATCCCATGGCTGCTGCTCTGGCCCGATTGACCAAGAACTTGCTGATCGGTGCGAAGGCACTGGCCCTTTGCCTCACCTTTGTTGTTTCTTTTGCACCCGTCGGTGCAGCCCATGCGCAGGAGTTTGAAGTCGAACATCTGCGTCTTGGCGCTCAGCTTGCCGAAATCACGGGCGCAAATCGTCTTTTCGTAAATGCATTGAACTCGCAGCGCCGAGACATCATTCGTGCGGTCGTGAGCACAAATCCTGACGTTGCTGAGACTGTGACGGAGGTTGTCGATCTGGCCTACGTCGACATGGCGGAAACGGCTGAAAGCCTGTTCCGCGACATCGCTCAGATTTATGCGACAGCCTATTCGCAGGAAGAGTTGGCGCAGATTCTAGCTTTTTTCCAAAGTGATGTCGGCCAGGCCTATGTCACCAACCAGCGGGCAACCGATCAGGCAGTGCTGGCCGCTACCGTGGCATGGGGCGATGGCGTCAGTGTAGATTTCTTGGCGCGCGTTCGAGAGCTTTTGGGTGAGCGCGGTGTGGAGTTCTGACTAGAGCCCGGCCGACGTCAACGACACCTTCCAATCCTGACATGAGGACCAGCCAGCCATGACGGACGCCGGCTTTGATTTTGACCTGTTTGTCATTGGCGGAGGGTCGGGCGGTGTTCGCGCGGCGCGCATCGCCGCCTTGCATGGCGCCCAGGTCGCGTTGGCCGAAGAATATCGCTATGGCGGCACCTGCGTGATCCGCGTCTGTGTACCCAAGAAGCTGCTCGTTTACGCCTCCCATTTCAGCGACCTTTTTGAAGACGCAGCCGGCTTTGGCTGGACGGTCGGCGAGACCAGTTTCGACTGGGGCGAGATGATCGCCCACAAAGACAAGGAAATCGCACGGCTCGACGACATCTATCGCACTAACCTGGAAAAGGCTGGCGTGAACCTGTTCAAGACACGCGCCGTCATTGAAGGTCCGCATACCATCAGGCTTGTCGAAGAAGACCGCACGATCCGGGCCAAAACGATCCTCATCGCCGTCGGCGCGGCACCGGTGATCGATACCGATCTGCCGGGCCATGAACATGTGATCACCTCAAACGAGGCCTTTCATCTGGAGAAACTCCCCGAGAGCATCGTCATCGCTGGTGCTGGCTATATCGCAGTGGAATTCGCCGGTATTTTCAATGCGTTGGGTGTCGACACCACCGTGATCTACCGGCGCGGCAACATCCTACGCGGTTTCGATGAGGATCTGCGCTGCCATCTGCGCGATGAGATGGTCAAGAAAGGCGTCAAATTCGTGTTCGACGACCTCTTCCGGCACATCACCAAGACCGATGATGGCAAGCTGTGCGGCCATACGGCTGTAGGGCACGACTTGATCGCCGATCAGATCATGTTCGCCATCGGGCGCCGCCCCAACACGGAGAATCTGGGTTTGGAGACAGTTGGCATTGAGACCGACAGATATAGCGCGATCCCCGTCTCTCCAGACAGTCAGACCAACTGCGACCATATCTATGCCGTCGGCGATGTGACCAACCGTGCCAATCTGACGCCTGTCGCAATCCGTGAAGGCCATGCGTTCGCCGACTCGCTGTTCGGCAACAATCCGCGCACCGTGGATCATTCGCTGATCCCAACGGCTGTTTTCTCCCAGCCGGAGCTGGGCACGGTTGGGCTGACCGAAGCGCAGGCGCGCGAGGCCTACCCCAATCTTGATATCTACAAGACGTCCTTCCGGGCGATGAAACATGCCTTCCCGGGTCGCGATGAGCGCATGCTCATGAAGATCCTCGTCAACGCCGACACCGACAAGGTTCTGGGCGTTCACCTCGCCGGCGAGGGCGCCGGAGAAATGATCCAAGCCATTGGTATTGCTGTGGGAATGGGCGCAACGAAAGCAGATTTTGATCGTACGATTGCTGTCCATCCGACAGCCGCTGAAGAGCTTGTGACCATGCGCGTGCCGGCTGAACGCATTCGCGCGCCGGACCATCCCGACAATATGCTGGATGTTGGGCTAACGCCCCGCGCCTGACCTCTAACCAACTGACAGAAAACAAAAAGCCGCGCCTTGGAGCGCGGCTTTTCTTTTGCTTCGGAGGTTCTGCTACTCGGCTGCTTGCGGCAGCGGAACCGGTTGCGGCTGGCGGTCGTCATTGGCCGGACGGGCCGCAACCCCGTCCCGATCCGTCTCGCTTCCGGACCGATCCGGCCCGGAGCCGGACCGTGTGTCGCGACCAGAGGCCCGCATGACGATACGATAGGGCGCAGCGTTCGCCATCAGCCACCGATCCATGGCCACGAAGGTGGAACTCCACACCGTCGGCACGCATAACATCACCGGCACGATGACGAGCGTCAGCACCGTGGAGAAGGCAAGGCCGGAGATCACCGCGGTAGCAAGCTGCACCCACCAGATAGAAGTGATGGAGCCAACCTGCACAACACGATCCACGAAGTTGAAGTTGATCTGCAGCGCCATCGGGATGAGGCCGGCAATGGTGGTGATCGTCGTTAAGAGAATTGGACGCGAGCGCTGGGCTGCCGCCTTCATCGCTGCTTCCATCCGTTCCAGACCATCCTCCAGGAACCGGTTGAACGTATCCATCAACACGATGGCGTTGTTCACCACGATCCCCGCCAAAGCGACAATGCCGGTGCCGGTCATGATGATGGAGAACGCCTGCCCGGTGATCGCCATGCCCAACAGCACGCCGAACACGGCCAGCACCACGGTGCCGAGCGTCAACACCGTTTGGTAGAACGAGTTGAACTGGGTCAGGAGGATGATGAACATCAAGAACAGCGAGCCAACCATGGCCTGCATGAGGAAGGCACCGGACTCCTGCTGTTCTTCATCCGCACCGCGGAAGCGATAGCTGATCGAGGATGGCAGGTCCTGCGTTTGCAGCCAGCTGTCAATCTCAGCGACCTTCTCGTTGTAATCCACGCCTTCTTCCGCATTGGCCTTGATCGACATCGAATAGGCACCATCGATCCGCGTAATCGTGGCAACGCGTTGCGCCGCCTCGCGGGTGACAAAGTTGGAAAGCGGCACCTGCCCGTGCGACGTGCTCAGGCGCAAATCGTCCAACTGCTCAAGCGTACGCTGGCCCTCTGGCAGGCGGACGCGGATGTCCACCTCCTCGTCGGTGTCATCGGGACGATAGGTGTCGATCAGAACGCCCTCGGTGACGAGCTGAACCATTGGCCCGACTTCGGCAATCGACGCACCAAACCGGCCGGCTTCCTCACGATCGATCGCGATTTGCCATTCAATGCCGGGAAGAGGTGTATCGTCCTCAAGGTTTTGCAGACCTTCCACGGTGTCGACGAAGGCGCGCACATGCTGGGTGGTTGCAAGCACGGTGTCGTAGTTCGAGCCGCGAATCTCCAGCGTCACGTCCTTGCCCGTGGGCGGGCCACCTTCGATCTCGCGCATTTCGGTGCGGATACCGGCAAGATCGGCAACGCGCGTCTCAATCTCCGAGAAAATCTCCTGCGCCGTGCGACGGTTGGAAAAGTCTGCCAGTTCAATTTGGATCTGGCCGATCATGTCCGGTGGAACGTCGGTGAGGCCGAGCGCATTGTTACCGCCGCCGCCTGAACCACCGACGGGCTGGGTTGTGGTCATCATGGACTGAACGCCGGCCACATCGATAACCCGGTTTTCCACCTCGATCACCAGATCGCGGGTTTCCTGCGAGGATAGGTTGCCCCGTCCTGAGATCAGGAGCACCGCAACGTCGGGTTCTTCATCGACAAAGAACTCAACGCCATTGTTAGCGGCCACGAAAGCCTGGAAGCTGAACGCCGCCAGCAGGACAACCGCGCCAATGGCGATCAAATTGCCGACCTTGGTTGTGGCGAAGTCCGCCAGGGTTCGCACATAGATGCCGGTAATGCCCTTGATGGCCTTCGGGTCGAAATGCTCACCAGCCGACAGCTTGCGTGCCTCTGCTCTGCGGTTTTCGGCCACCTGAGCCGCCCGGCGCTGTTGCCAGGCGACAACCGGCGCCAGCAACGCCCGCAGCGGGACAAAGACCAGCAGGGCCACCACCACGGAAAGGGCCATGAGGGCAGGGGGCATACCAGCGGAGAGGTCGAGACCCAGAAGGCCAGCCAACACGCCACTCAAGGCGCTGATCGCACTGAAGGCGAGACCGAGAGCCACGACTGCTGAGATCAGCCCCAGCGAGTGACGGCCCATCCAATGGGAGATCTTGCCGACAAGCGCACCAGTAACCGGCAGGAACACCATGGCGGTGACAAGCGCTGCTGACAGGACGATGATCACCATGATCGGCAAGTAGCTCATGAACTGGCCGGGAACGCCGGGCCAAAGCAGCATGGGCAGGAAGGCCGCCAGCGTGGTCGCCGTGGACGATACGATGGGCCAGAACATCAGCTTTGCAGCGCGTTTGAACGCCTCATCGGGTGGCACGCCTTCGGCCACCTTTCGGTCGGCATACTCCACCACCACAATGGCACCATCGACCAAAAGCCCGACGGTCAGCACCAGGCCGAACATCACCATCATGTTCACCGTCAGCCCGGTGACACCGAGGATCAGGAAGCCGACCATGAAGGATGTCGGGATGGCGAGGCCAACCAGAAGGGCGGATTTCAGCCCGAGCGCGAACAAGACCACGACCATGACGAGCAAAATGGCCGTCATGATCGAGGATTGTAGCGAGCCCTGAACCTCGTTGATGAAGCTCGACTGATCGACAAGGAAGTCGATATGGACGGTGTGCGGCCAATCGGCAGACACCTCATCCACCACGCGGCGCACCTCGGTGTTGTTCTCAATGATGTTGGTGCCAAGGCGTTTGATGACCTCAACAGCGATTGACGGTTCACCGTTCACGCGGGTGTAGGACACCGGGTCCTGGAAGGTCCGGCGTACCTCGGCGACATCGCCGAGCGTAACGGTGGCGTCGTCGTTTTCGCGCAAGGTGATGGCGAAGACATCTTGCTGGGTTTCAACAAGGCCAGGCACTTTGAGATTGAAGCGACCTGCGCCAGTGTCGAATACACCAGCCGGAACCAGCGCGTTGTTGAGCTGAAGCGCGTTGATCAGCTCAGACTGGGTAATGCCATAGGCTTCCAGGCGGGCAAGATCGATGGTGACTTCCAGCATCTCCTCGCGGTGGCCGATAAGATTGGCTTCCAACACCGTGTCGATGTTTTCCAGCTCATCACGCAGCTCGCGCGCGAGCCGGTACAACGTGCGCTCCGGCACTTCACCGGAAAGTGCGACGGTGATCGTCGGAACCAGCGAGAAGTTGGTCTCAAAGATCTGCGCTTCGTCTGCTTCGGTCGGCATTTCGGCCTGGGCACGATCCACGCGGTCGCGCACATCGGCCATCGCTTCGTCCTTGTCGAAGGCGATGTCGAACTCAAGCACGATACCGGCATGGCCTTCCGACGCGATGGCGGTGATTTCCTCCAACCCATCAAGGCCCTGAAGCTGGGTTTCCAGCGGGCGCACGAGAAGACGCTCGGCGTCCTCGGGCGAAACACCGTTCTGGCCGACGGACACGTAGAACACCGGCACATCAATGTCGGGGTTCGCTTCCTTGGGGATCGCGATGTAGCTCATCACGCCGGCAGCGATGATGACCAGCATCAGCGTTAGGACCGTCCGGGGGCGGTCGAGAACGTTTTCGAGCATGGCAATCATTGCGCAGCTCCTTCTTCGCTCGCTGCTGCCGGTGCCTGGGAAGTCTGCAAGAGGCCATCTTCGACCAGGGTCACCGCCACCGTTTGGCCTTCTTCGACATAGTCTTGGCCGACGACGACAACGCGTGCGTCGTCCGGCAATCCGCCGACCCAGACGCCAGCACCCTCATCGCCCAGGATGGTAACAGGGGCGAAGGCGATGCGGTGGTTTTCATCGACCAGGCTGATGCCGATGGCGCCCTCATCATCAAGCTTAAGCACCGATAATGGCAGGAGATGGCCGCGCGTTGGCGGCAGATCGATGGAGGCCTCGGCTGTGATGCCGCTCAGCAGCGTTCCATCCGGATTCGGCACTTCCACATCGACGCGAAAGGTCCGGGTCGCATCGTCCGCGGTGGCCGAAATGTAGCTGACTGTGCCGTCCACGCTTTCACCGGTGACCAGCGAGCCGGAGGCTGCCATCCCGACCGCCAGCGCGCTGATATCACGTTCGGAAACCTGGCCGGTGATGATCAGCGGATCGGTGTCCAAAAGCGTGGCGCAGAGCTGGCCTGGGGCAAGCTGGGTGCCTACGTCTGCCAATGGCAATTGCACAAGCCCATCCACGGGAGCGGTGATTGTCGTGCGCTCCAGATCAAGCTCGGTTTGTTCAAGGACCGAAAGCGCGCCGTCATGGGCTGCCTGCAGCGCCAGAACACGGTTCTCGGCGGTAAAACCATTGTCGGCGAGCGACTGCGCGGAGGAGAGGTCGATTTCCGTCTGCGCGACGGCTGCCGCAGCCTGTTGCACCGACGCCTGCCGCGCGGCTTCATCCAGGCGGCACAAAAGGTCGCCCTCGCTTACCATGTCGCCTTCGCGGACCGCGATCTCGACGACACGGCCACCGGTTTCAGCAGAAATCATAACGCTCGCATCGGCCTCGGTGCGCCCGCGCATAACCAGCGCATTGGCGCGGTCGGTCGCGGAGAAATCACGCGCGCGGATGGCAAACAGCTCAGGATCGCCGGAGGCGGTGTCCGTCGCGCGAGCCGGCGCTTCGGGGTCGATGGGTCCTTGGCCTGATTGCAGGACGGAGCCGCCATACATATAGGCTCCAACGCCGCCGATCAGGGCAAGCGCAAGAATGTGAGAGGTTCTCAGTGGGAAAGCCATGGGAGGTTAGCTTCTCTGTTGGTCCAATCGGTCAGATGGATATGTCGTCAGGGTGTTTGAAGAAGGGGCAGTCGGCTTTTTTAGCCGGCTACTAGGGAAAGGGATCGAAAGGTGTTGGCATTGTCAGGCCACCTCATCCGTTTCGGCGGGCTGAACACCATCAAGGGCCGGCGGCAATTGCGTGGCGTCCAGTTTGCTGGAACCGGCGCTCGCAACGATCATGTCGCGGTTGTCCATGAGCCATTGCAGATGGTGGTTGAGGCAAGAATGGCCGAAGGCCTGCATCCAGTTGCCAGGCCCGTCCGGCATTGCGGCGCTAAGCTCTTCCATGTGCTGAACCTCACCGCGCACTTGCTCGGTATGATGATCGAACGCGCGCGCCATATCCTCAGGATCGATGAGCTCCGCGCACATGCCGATCATCAGAAACTCTGACTTGTAGGTGTCGCGTTTGGGCGGCTCCTGCAGGTTGGCGCGCAGTTCCGCGCGGCCCTTTTCATTGATCGAATAGACCTTGCGCGGCGGCTTGCCGACCTGCTGCTCCATACGGCAGCTCACCAGCCCATCATCTTCCAGCTTGGCGAGCGCCGGATAGATCGACCCGAAGCTCGCATCGACGAAGTACGCGTAAGCGCCTTCCGTCGAGAGCTTGCGGATTTCATAACCGGTGGCCTCACGGTGATGCAGAATAGCCAGGCAGAGCGTGCGAACGTTCATGTACGTATCCTATGTTCATCGGACATATATCGAAAAAGAATATGCTGGTCCAGCATGTGCATGGCCGATAGGTATCACTACGTAAGTTGTAGGCGGTTGGATCGCTGGCTGCCCGTATGGAACGTCTTTGCCTGCCTGTGCAGACGATCAAGCCTTGAGTAAGGTTGCGGTGGCATAACAGGCGCCGGGGCACGCAAAAGCTGTCATTCAAACGGGTGAAACAGGCATGACACGTGGTTTTCGGTGCGGGGATGCAAGGCACTATAGGCGGGCGCTGGCATCATCGGCCTTCTTGGCGCTGATAGCGGCAGCCTTGCTGCCAGCGGGCGCGTTCGCTCAAGAGACCGACGCGGACGTTATCGTCGCCGAAGAGGCATCGCTTCCCGATCCAGAAACGTTTTACCAGGCCGGCCTTGAGGCTGAATGGTCTGGCGACTACGCCGCCGCCCGCGCACACTATGGTGACGGCATTGCGCAGGACCATGCCGGCTCGCACTACCAGCTTGGCTTTTTGTTGATGGATGGCCTGGGCGGCCCACGCGATACCGTTGCTGCCCGCGAGCATTTCCGCGCTGCCGCCGATGGCGGCATCAACCTTGCGCTCGTGCCCTATCTCTATGCCTATGATGATCAGGACGACCCGGAACTGGAGCCTGATCCGTTCATTGCCGCCCGTGCTCTGTTGGAACTTTCCCAGCGGGATTTGGCGTCAGCCGGTGACACGATCATGTTCTGGAGCCCGCCTCTACGTCGGCAGATCCAGGTCTATCTGCGCGACACCGGCCATTATGGCGGCGCGATCGATGGGCTGATCGGCCAGGGGTCCCTTCGAGCGTTGCGCGCTTTCGCTCGGTCCCGCACACCTTTGCCGGCACTCCCCGAAAGGCGTTTTGAGCGCTTGGTGATCAGCGCCAATGGCATCGCCGTCAACGCGCGTGCGCCGATTGCCTTTTCTGCCATTGATGACCTTGTCGAAGCGCGCTCGGCGATGCTGGGCGTGTCGGTCAGCGAAGCCGATGATGGTGTCTGGCGCATCGCCCATGATGGTGACGACTTACTCTATTGGCGACGCGCAGATGGTGAGGACGCATCACGCTTTGAATTGCCCGGCAAGCCGAGTGCGACTGCTCTTGCCATCGGGTCGCCGTTCTCGACCCTAACCGAGGAGGACACCACCGCCTGCGCCCTGCGGGTTGCGGGCAATGGAACTTATGCCGGCTTCTATCAACGCCGCTGCGAGACCCGCATCGAAGGTGTGCAACTGGTGTTCCATGCTGGAAACGGCCCGTTCGATGATCTGGATGCCGAAAATGGCGTCGCCGCCGACCCGTTCGGCGAGCAGCTGACGGCCATTGAAATCGTGCCGCCCCTGGCGCTGCGCTTGGCCGATGGCGAGGCCGACTAGCTGCACTTGAACTGACCGGATCGCGATGCTATTGCGCCCGCTCCGTTGGGGAATAGTTTAATGGTAGAACAGCGGACTCTGACTCCGTCAGTCCTGGTTCGAGTCCAGGTTCCCCAGCCATTTTCATGAATGATTTGAATAACTTACGAGGCAGTCGAAATAGTTTTCGGCCAAAAATTTACATTACGCACTGGTTGCAAATACATCCGGCCAGAAATCGAAATAATCTCACGAAATCAATGCCTTGGTGAATGCAGTTTTTTGAAGGCCGTGTTCACTCCGGTGTTCTGGATCAAGGTGTTGCCACAGCGATCAAAATCGTACCAGCGATACCAGCGACGTAGCGGTGCTGTCGCCCAAGGGGCAACTACCCGGTAAGCAGGGCGTTGGCTCACCTACTTACTCTTCAATGACCGAACTGAGGCTTTGGGCGCTACAAGCCCGCATCTCCGGCAAGACTAGTAATGGGCATTGCTGAAGACCTCTGGTTGGTTTGAGGCTAAAAGGCCGGCTTCGGGCAGGCAGAAGACATCGGCTACAGATCCCCCAATCGTCCGCGACATCATATAGCTAACGTGGAGGGACGCACTCTTGAAACCAGCCACTCGGCTGCTTACGCGCTGGCCAGCTTCGCTCCGTCAGAGAGCGTCTTGAGTTTGGCCCAGGCGATCTCGGGATCGACTGCGCCAAATCCTGCAAAGGTGCCAAACCCACAGTCTGACCCAGCAACCACCCGGTCGTTGCCAACGATATCGACAAAGCGTTCGATCCGCTGACGCACGACTTCGGGATGCTCGATGAAGTTTGTCGTTGAATCGATCACGCCGGGGACAAGAACCTTGTCGTCAGGGATCTCGCCCTTGCGCTCAGCAAACACAGTCCATTCATGAGCATGGCGCGGGTTAGAGGTTTCGAAAAGCACCGACTGAGAGTGGGTCTTCATCAAAGTTCCGAAAACCTCATCCATCGCGATATCGCAGCAGTGCGGGCCCTCATAATTGCCCCAACAGATGTGGACGCGCACTTTGTCCTTAGGCACATCGCGCAGGGCGTGGTTCATCGCCTCCACATGCATATCGGCAACCTTCACGAACTCAGCGTCCGACAAATCGCTGAAGAGCATGTGGCGTGATAGCGCCAGGTCAGGACAGTCGAGCTGAAGGTGCAGACCGGCACGCACGATCGTCTCGTACTCGTCCTTCATCGCGTCGGCCAAGGCTTCTAGATAGGCCTCGCGCGTGGGGTAAAAGTCGTTCTGCAGGAACAAAGAGATCACACCCGGAGAGGCGGCGTTCATGAAGCCGCTAGTGGCGCCATGCTTGGCCATCGCGGCCTTCAAATTGTCGATGTCTTTTTGAAGCTCACCCTGTCCCTTGGACTTCACCTCGCCAACGCACATGGGCCGCGCATAGGTCGGCGTGCCGCCATCGTCCTTGAGGCGTTCAAGAAACGTTGGAAACATCTTCAAATCCGCAGCGTAGCGGTCCTTCACGTAGGTTGCGTAGGAAATCTTGGAGGTCTCGCCATCTGAGACAAAGTCGATGCCGGCCTCGACCTGGCGGCGTACGACCTCATCGACAGCCTCGGTCATCGCCGCATCAAACGCCTCTTGATCGTAAGCCTCCTCGCGCTCGCGGGCGAAGATGAAATCGACCACCTTCTGGCTACGCGGCAGCGATCCTACATGCGTGGTTTGTATGGGCATGGGTTAGTCCCCTTTTTTGTTTTGGGCTGATCAGGTGTCATGGCTAGCCTCCCTGGTGCAGCAGGATCTGCTTCCAAATGGCAACCTCATCATAGAGGACGAACTCCCGGCGCAGTCCCCATGGGCCATATTCAGCGTGGCTGGCACCCATGATGTAAACCTCGGCCCCAGAAGGCGGGCCAAAAGGGCCGTGGCCTTCATGTTTGCCGGTCAGAGACCAGCGCAGCGCGGCGCGAACGGGAAACCCGTCTTGGTCGTCCCGTCCAATCTGGTGATGAATTTCGAATTCCGCGTTTGGAAAGGCCGCGCGAAGCGGCAGCCAAAAACCATCGACCGCTTGCCATCCATGGTCGCTGCGATAGCCGGGCATCTCGATCTGGCATGCGCGGTCATAGTCGCGCTGGACAGCGGAAAAATCTGCCCGCATCAGCGCTTTCAACGTCGTCGCGTATTGCTCGCCAGCTTCGTGATCATTGCCCCGGCTCTGGTACCGACCAGCTATGTCATTGGCGGGGGTAAAGGGCTGACTGGCCTTTTCAGCGCCGCCTTCACTTTCGATCAGATGGCGCGTGTAGGATGGCAGATCCCAGCCGACCTGGCGCACGATCGCCCCGTTATCGCGAATGAGCCACTCATCGTAGATGGCATCATCAACGGCCGCGCAGTCGGCAATGATCCTGTAGCGCAACTGTTTTCCGGTAGCCGCGCCATAGGCCCCATCTTTTGAATGGGTGGCCGTTGACATGAGTCGGTGCGAGGAAAGCAGATCGCCTGTTTCATCGCTGCCCGACCAGATGATGTCTTCACCGAGCAGCTGCCGATCCGGCAACTCGGCAAGCACCGCGAGCGTGGAATTGATTGACGCGCGATTACCCTGTGAGATGCCGCCTGGCATGCGCACAATGACGTCTGGTGCATAGAAATGCTCCAACGTTGCGATCCCGCGGTCTTCCCAGATGTCCTTGGTGATGCCGAGGATGTAGTCGGGAAAATCTGCCCAGCGTTGGCTGAAGCCTTTCATTGCCATGCTCCTTCCAGCGCTTGCCCTGTTTCGCGATCAAAGCCCGCTCGGCTCTTGTTGAATTCCCGCATGCGCCCAAGCACATCGACACCAATTTGGGCATACACATCCATCAGATCCACCATCACCCAGTTCTCTCGAATAAGGCCCTTCTCCAATCGCCAGAAATCCAGCGATCGCATGGTGATGCGTTTGCCGGTCGGCGCGATGCCCAGCCATCCATCATCGGTGATTGTTTGCACCATGTTGGGCCAACCGGTCACCGCCACGTAGGGCCCATCACCAAAGAAATGATAGGTGATCTCGTCCAGATACTGCCCGCGATCAGGCATCGCTTTGAGGAACGGAATTTGGTGCCAGTTCCGAAAGCCCGTAACGCCGCGCCCAGTGCCGATACCGCTTGGGCCGTACCAGTTCATCTTTGGGTGCCAATAACGCTCCATCTCCATCACTTCGGGGCCACCCTCCAATGGATGACGTTTGAGTGCGGTGAGCATGTCGACAATGTGTTTTCGGCTGGCCTGGCTTTCTTCCTCGTTCCAGGGACCTTGGACCAAACCATCTTGCGTGGCCGGGCCCGGCACGTGCCATTCCCGGCCTAAGCTTGGAGAAAGCGGCCAGGCCCCGGCTTGCATCATGAGTTCCGGCAGGTCCCAAAGCGCTTGAATTTCAACGACCTTGCCCTCGGCAATGCGGTAAAACTCATGGAAGCGAAGATGAGCAACATGACCTGTCGGCGGTATGTCAAAGAGCGGAGTGGAAAAGGTCCCCAGGTAGTATCCGCCACATCCAACCCAATCCGCGCCGAAATCATCACGCCCGGCCACGACGATGGTATCGCGTCGTTCCAAGTCCGGCATCGCCGTAAGAAGTCCGCCGATAGTCTGCTCAAAAAAGTCCTCTGGTCCGGACAAGGTCCCCCATGGTTCGGCCCAGCGCGCGACAAGATCAGGAGAGGCAATATCCGCCAGGGCCTTCAGCGCCGCGCCTGCCGGGTCGTTATAAAGCGCCTCCCGCCACGGCGCAGTCAGGGCTTTGTTGGCGGTGTGCTGATCAACGCTCATTCGGCACCCTCCGGCGAGGGAGGAACACGTTCTCCTCGGTCGAAGGCTTCCCAGCCTTCGCCATTGAAAACATCGACACCGAGCTGCGCGAGCACGTGAGGAAAATCGACCATCACCCAGTTGTCGACGATCTTGCCATCGACAACCTTCCAGAAATCCATGTAGCGGATCTCCACGCGTTTGCCGGTCGGCTCGACTCCCATGAACGTGCCGCTATGGGTGGCCTCCTGCCGACCAAAGGCCGCTGCCCATTCCCCCATATAGAGACGAGCTTCGTCGACGCAGACCTTGTCCTTAAAGGCTGCTTGAAACGGCTTCTGCCAGTTGTCCTGAAAAGCTTTCAGACCATTCTTGGTGCCGCAACCGGTGTTGCCTATCCATCGGAAGCCCTCGGCGAAAAAATCGCCCATATCGGCAATTCGGTGATCGTTGAGACCATCCACCATCGCTTCGATGGTTTGCCTGGTCTGCCCTGTCTTCGATAGATCGGTATCGCGAGAGAGGGTCGCCTGCTCTGGGCGTGATCCCTTCATCTTCTTTCCTTTCATAAGGTGTTGAAACGTTTGGGTAAACGCCTCAGCAACTTATGAAATCACGCGGCATCCGGTTGAGTGCCGGGTGGCGCATCATCATCCCGCTACGAGCGCTTGACGACATGACCTACCCTTTCACCGCCCCAGCCGTTAGGCCGGATACAATCTGACGCTGGAAGATCATCACCAGTAGGAACAGTGGCGCTGTGATCGAAACAGCGGCAGCAACGGCCTCGACCTGATCAGTCGTCGTCGTTTCCCTGTTGAAATAGCCTGTGATCGCCGGAACCATGGTTTGGTTGGAAGCATCAAGCAGCAGCGATGTCACCAGAAAATCATTGTAGGCGAGCAAGAATGAGAACAGCCCGGTTGTAATCACGCCGGGCCACATCACAGGCATGATGACCCAACGAAACGCCTGAAAATGGGTGCAACCATCAACCCGAGCGGCCTCATCCAAATCGGCCGGGATGCTCAGGAAAAAGGACCGCAGCATCCAGATCGTAAAGGGCTGGTTGATCGAAACCAGCACGGCGAAGATCGCTAGCGGTTGCCCATAAAGCGTCGGCGCGTTTTCGCCCAGAAGCGGCTCCAAGATCGCTGCCGAGTTCACGAATACGGGCAAGTAACCGGCCACCAAGACCGAATGCGGCAAGGCCCGGAAAATAAGCGCCAGGATCAGGATCCAGAAGGCAAGCTGCGACCCGGACCGCGCCAGCGCATATCCGGCAAGCGTACCGACCGTGAGCGACACCGCGACCACGCCAATGGTCACAATCATCGAGTTGACGAAGTTACGCCAGAACTCGTTTTCCACCCAGACTGCAATGTAGTGTTGGGTGGTAAGGCCAATGATCGGATCGAGACCAATCACGCCATTGATGGCGCTCAGTATCGGCGGCAGTAGGCCAAAAAACACTAGGACGAAAGCCAGCGCGTAGATCACCGCCGCGATCAGCCAACCAAGTCCGACGTTACTCCATGGCGAGAAACGCGCCACAGATTGTGGAAGCACTTTGATGGCGACCCGAAACGCGCCGTAGAGCAAAGCCAGCCCGCTAACAACATCAAGGACCGTGAGCCCATCGCCTCGCGCCCGTGTCTCCGGACCGAAGATCACATCGAAAGGATTGGCGGCAAAGGCGTCGATTGGCGCCTTGAAGCTCATCACCGCGATCCAGATGATGGGGAACGAGGCGAGCAAGCACCAAAATGCCAGGAAGCTGCCGGATGCCATGCGTATCTAAAGCGGTTGCTGATGGTCCTTGGGTCCGGTCATCTTCGTGTCCTCCTGTGATCACGCCACGTTCTGCGCAAGAGCGGGATCAAGAGAATGACGATGCCGATCATGGTCAGCATAGCTGACGCAGAAGCCCGAGAGATCGCACGGTTGCCAGCATCATCGGGTTCCATGAAATCATAGGTCAGCCATTGCAAGCTGATCACGTAAGCCTGGGATTGGAACCCAACGATTTCCTCAAACACCCGGTAGCAATCCATCAGGTGAATGAGGGAAACAAAAACGATCAACGGCATCAGGTGCGGCACGATGATCGCCCAGAGCCTTTGCCAACGCGAAGCCCCATCGATGATGGCCGCTTCGATAGTGTCTTGGTTGAGTGTCTGGAGCCCGGCATAGAAGATCACGAAGGCGAACGGCGCCACGTGCCAAACCCTGTAAAAAAGCATCAGCAGCTCGATCGTCCAAGCTTGGGCGAACATTGCAATGTCTTGCTGGAGATACCATTCGAGCGCGCGGGTGAGGATCCCATCGCCGACAAACAGCCAACGAATGGAAAGGGCACCGACCACCGGCGTAATGATAAAGGGCAGCAGCGACACGAAGATCACCGGGCCGCGGATCGCTTTGGACGCATTGTTCACCGCAAGCGCAATGGCCAGTCCTACGCCGAGCACAAGCGGCAAGGTGATCAACGTGAAAGTCAGCGTGAAACGTAGCGCTTTCCAAAAATCGATGGCGAGCAGCCCGCGCAGGTCAAAGTTGGAAATGGCCTCCCACGCGCGTTCGGGTTCCAGCACATTGCGGTAGGACTGCAACCCAACAAAGCTGGTCTCTCGAATGATGCGGCCATTCTCATCGAGAAGCGGCTGGGTTCGCGTTTCGGTGGTGCAAGTTTGGGTGAGGAATCCAGGCGTGCAGGTTTCGACCTCAACCGTTTCGACAATCGGTTGAGAAAGAAAAAAGCTCTGCGTAAAGACGCTCACCAACGGAGCGGCGATAAACAGCAACATCAAGAACACTGACGGCCCAACAAAGGTCCAAAACGTTCTTGCTTTCACGAGCCCTGCCTTTCAGCGTGGTGCCGCTGGGCGGCCAAGCCGCCCAGCAAACTTCTGCAGACGTCTATTCGAGAATGCCGGCCTCGCGAGCGGCAGTGATGTACTCATCCTCGACTGCCGCCAAAGCATCTTCAGCCGACAAATCGCCGGTGAAGAAAGCCGACAGTTGGTTCCCGATGGCTGTGTGCATCAAGCCCATTTCACTCGACGAGGGATAGGATGATGGGGCCGGCGTCGCGGTTGCCGTGGCAATGGCCCCGCCCGCCAAACGGTTGGGCTGATAGCCATTGACGAGCCAGATGGCGTCATCATTGTTGGCTGTTACCATCTCGGTATCGAGCCCTTCCATGGCAACGCGGAAGGCAGCCTCTGCTTCTTCGTCGGTGATGTTGGCGGCGATCACGATGCCATCCCACCACAGCGTCGTGGCCGGTGGACCATCCGACGTCGCCCGAGGCGCGGCCGCAGTATCAACCAATCCCACCACCTGGCGTTCGTCTGCGTGGTCCCTGGCGGCTGCGCGGGAGGCCCAAAGATTGGCCATCGCGATGGAGCCTTGCTGGAACTGTTGCTGCACATAGGTGGAGTCCGACACCAGGTACTCCGGGTCCATGTAGGCGGTCAGGCGCTGCATCATGTCGAGCGCAGCAAGACCAGCCTCGCTGTTGATGTTCGGCATGCCGTCGGCGCCGACAAACGTGCCGCCGAAGCCCAGGAACATATTGTTGAAATCTTGGGCCAGGTTCCAGCCGGCCTTCATTGTGCCACCCAACGGGTAGTCTACGACGCCGGCCGCCTGGATCGTTTCAGCGGCGTCAAGAACCTCATCCCAGGAGGTCGGAACATCCAGACCGAGCTCGTCAAGGATATCTTGGCGGTACATCAGGTGTTGCGTGTTGACCATCATGGCGATTGCCATGACCTGACCATCAATACGGATCAGTTGGTTTGGCGAAAGGTTTTGCCCATAGGCATCAACAAGGTCGTCTAGCGGACGGATCGTGCCCTCGTTGAGAAGTGGCGTGATCGTGCCGTTCGCAACGCCGCCGATCTGATACAGCGATGGGTCAGCGGCAAAGGCTGATGGCTGCTTGGTACGGAATTCTTGGTCAAGCTCAGCTTCAAAGTTGCCGCACTCCGCCATGGCATCGGTTACCGATTTCCAGGCTTCAAACCCTGCCGAAAGCGAGGAAATCGGTACAGTGTTTTCAAAAGCGCAGTCCGCGTGCGCAGGCCCGGCTAGGTGCGTCGTACCCAAGGCTGTTCCGGCCAAAAGCACGCTGGCAAGTAAGGTTCGTTTCACAATCATCGGAATTTTCCCCTGTTTTGGTTGGGCCATTCGGCCTTCGTTTTCCGTTCTGATGATGAGCTTTAGCGACCGTTCGCCCGGCCTCAGTTGATCCGGGCGCCGCTCTCCTTCTCGAAGATATGACAGATCTCAGGCGCCACCTTGATGCTGGCCGGCGCGCCAATGTCGGTGCGGAAGTCCTTGTGGGCTTTCACGGCAACCAAACCGCCTCCGGCACGAACAGCGATCATTGTCGCATCGCCGAGCAGCTCGACCGTGTAAACCGCAGCGGAAATCTCCCCCGCCTCAACAACCGAAGCATCTTCTGCGCGAAACCCGACAACAACCGGGCCGTCTGGCCCCTTCAGACCGGGAATGCGAACATGCTCGGCCTCAAAAACACCGTCGGTAAGCGTCCCTTCCATCAAGTTCATCGCCGGCGAGCCAATAAATCCGGCGACAAAGGTGTTGGCAGGGCGGTCATAGATTTCGGTGGGCGTGCCAACTTGCTGGACCACACCTTGCTTCATTACGACCACGCGGTCTGCCAACGTCATGGCTTCAATTTGATCATGCGTGACGTAGATGGTCGTCACGGCTAACTCGTGGCTCAGATTTTTGATTTGGGCTCGCGTTGAAACGCGCAACTTCGCGTCGAGGTTCGAAAGCGGTTCATCCATCAGGAACACGTTGGGCTCTCGGACGATCGCCCGCGCCAACGCAACCCTTTGACGCTGACCGCCAGACAGTTCGGACGGTTTGCGGTGCAAGAAGGCATCCAGTTCCACCATGGCGCTAGCTTTACGCACCCGCGCATCATGCTCGTCCTGGGGAACCTTGCGCACCTTCAAAGGAAAACGAATGTTCTCGTAGACATTCATGTTCGGGTAGAGCGCATAGCTCTGGAACACCATCGAGATGTCCCGGTCTTTTGGATCAAGATCATTGACCCGCCGCCCACCGATCATGATGTCGCCGGAGGTTGCCTCTTCAAGCCCGGCGATCATCCGCATGGTGGTTGTCTTGCCGCACCCTGACGGCCCTAGCAAAACCAGAAATTCACGGTCGGCGATGGTGAGGTCGAAATTGTCGACGCCAACAAAAGAACCCCAGCGCTTGCCAACTTTCCGCAGCTCGATCTCGGCCATATGGTCCTCATTTTCCACCGTATTTCAGCTCATTCGGTGGGCATGAAGACGGAGCTTTCACCAGCCGGCTAAGTATGGCAAGAGCTTTTTGCATACAAATGCAAAAAGCTCATTTTTTGGAGCGCGAATGACCGATTTTCGAGCATCGACACGATCATTTTTGGCAGAGATCATCCGGCTCCCGGAGCCGCAAATGCGTGCGTTGGCACACAAGCATCTGTCAAAGGACTGCCTTTGGGATGCCTCTCATCCGATCAATCAATTGGTCGGCCCGGACGCAATTGTAGATGGCTTCTTGCTCCCGCTTGCCCAAGCTCTCACCCGCGTTCAAAGGCGCGATGAGATCTTCATAGGGGGTGCAAACAGGCGCTCAGAGGGTGGCAACTGGGCCGCGAGTGTTACGCATTATCTGGGCAATTTCGATGGACCCTTGCTGGGTATCGCGCCATCGTGCCATCTAGCCCTCTTGCGCTCAGGCGAGTTCTATCGCGTTGACGACGGGCTGATCACAAAAGCTCGAATCATTCTCGATCTGCCGGACCTCATGCGTCAGGCGGGACTGAACCCCTTCGGAACGTCCTACGGGCTTGAGACACTGTTTCCGGGCCCAGCCTCCCATGATGGCGTGTTACCATCTGGCGGTGCCGATGCCGGAGCGGCGTCTCTGGATATCGTCGAAGCCATGCTCGCTGATCTGCATAAGTTCGACCCTTCCAGTTTTGCTTCTACCAATCAAACCGGTGAGAACGGGTATTGGCACGAAGACATGCTTTGGTACGGGCCAGGAGGGATCGGCTCAAACTATCTGTGGGACGGCTTTGTCCGCGATCACCGCGAAGGATTTCTGCGGGCGTTTCCTGACCGGAAAGGAGGGAACCACTATTGCCGGATTGGTGATGGCAAGTACGCCGCGATTTCCGGTTGGCCGTCCATGACCATGACCTTCCAGGGAGACTATCTGGGCATCAAGGCCAACGGCAGGCCACTCACTTTGCGTGTCATGGATTTCTATCGGTGTGAAGACGGCAAGATCATGGAGAACTGGGTCCTCCTCGATTACATGGATTTGACCGCACAGATGGGCGTCGACTTGATTGGCAAAAGCCAGCATCAGAAGGTCGCTTGATGGAACCGCAGCAGCCCATCGACGGTGTCATTGCGACCGGCATCCAGCTTCGACAGATCGCGTCCGGGTTCACCTTTACAGAAGGTGCTTTGTGGCATCCCGACGAGCACTGGCTGCTGTTTTCCGATATCGCCGAAAGCATCCAATACACATGGTCTGAAGTTGACGGCCTGAAGACTTTTCGTCATCCGTCCAACCAGGCCAATGGCAATTGCTTCGATAGGCAGGGGCGCGTCGTGTCCTGCGAGCATGCTTCGTCGCAGTTGGTCGTGCACGATCATGGCGGCAAGCGCGTTCGGGTTTTGGCCTCTCACTATCAAGGCAAAGAGCTGAACTCGCCGAACGATGTCATCTGCGATAGCAAAGGTCGCCTCTGGTTCACCGATCCGGGATTTGGCAGACTTCGCGAGGATCTGGGTGTTTTACGCGACCAGGAGCTGTCCTTTCAGGGCGTGTTTCGTCTCGACCCTGACGAAACCCTGCACCTTGTCTGCGATGATTTCAAACAGCCCAACGGCCTTTGCCTCTCCAACGATGAAACCAAGCTGTTCGTTAACGACAGTTGGGGCCCCACCATTCGATTGTTCAATATCGAAGCCGATGGATCGCTGAACGGCGGAGAGGTTTGGGCGACGATCTCTGGTGAGGGTGAGGGCGTGCCGGACGGCATGAAGATCAATCTGCATGGCCGTATCTTTTGCAACGGGCCTGGCGGCGTTCATGTGCTTTCAGCGGATGGCGCGTTTCTGGGCAAAATCGCCACACCGGAAAAGTCGACAAATTTCTGCTTCGGCGGACCCGGCAACCAGACACTCTTCATCACTGCGTCTACCTCCGTCTACGCGATCGAGACGCTAACCAGTGCCAAGCCGATGGTTCCATGGGCCTAACGGCATGGCTTCCAGAACGATGTGCTCCTCTCGACTGACGAGCAAGGCCAAGCATGCTAACGGCCGGTTTGGCGCCCCTAGCCGTCGTTCAGATTAGATGTCGCAGGGTGCGGCCTGGGTGTCCGCACCAAGGTTTGCTGGGACCAGAAGCGAACAAGTCTCAGGGTGGTAGAGAAATGTGAGGGTTTGCTGATGCTTGCTCCAGCATTGGAGACCAGAATGTTCAGGCTTCCCTCTTTGGCAATCACATCTGTGACCGCTGCGGCGCTGGCAGCGCCCGCACGAGCATCAGCCTCGATAGCCCGAACAATACCACCCGACGCTTGAACACCGCGGACGACGGCATCAGTGCCAATCCCCCGACCACCATTGGTAACCAAGGCGACCTTATCCTCCAGAATGCGCTGCATGGACTATTCCTTCCAGCTGAGAACCGGCTCTTCGGGTAAAGCGCCTGGTGCGAGGTGACCGGGCTTTAGTGTGCCCGATCACTACGCTGTTGGTGTCACTCTGATTTGTTGAACGCGTATCTTGCGATCATCCAATCGCCGTCGACCTTCTCAAACACCCAAAGCTCACGATTAACCTCAGGCACCGATTGGTCTGATTCAATGAATAACCGGGTGCCGCTGGAGGTTGTCGTCGCGTAAGCGGTATCGCCCGCAACCACGATATCGTCGGGGTCAATTGCAAACTCTAGGTCCAAGGAGAGGGCCGAGAACGCGAAGCTGTAGAAGCCCGTTATCGCCTCGGTGCCTTCAAAGGGCTCGAACCGGTCTGGGAAAAATACAGCGTCCTCTGTGTAAAGGGCGCCCACTCCCTGCGCATTCCCTTCGTTTACGTGCCGCTCATAGCTTCTGAGAAGTTCGGTTATCTGAGCGGTGTCGCTGTGACCTCCGGCCGTCGCAGTTCCTGCGGACGGCAGTAAGGGGATTGCGAGCAGAAGAAAGTATGTCGGAATCTTATGCAGCAGTTTCATGGAATGCTCCAATGCTAAGAGGTTGTCTTGCTAGAATTTGCCATTGTCGTGAGCCATATCGGCCGGGATCGTTTCGATCGTGTCCCAGTGCTCGACGATGAGGCCATTTTCGACTCGCCACAGGTCAAAGAAGGCCGTTGGTGTTCCACCCCGAGCCCCTTCGGTCATAGTGAAAACGAAGTTGCCTTCCGCCGCGATCATGTGGACCTGTGAGAAAGTGAAACCCTGCCCGGCCTCCGCAAGTTGCGTTAGGCCGCTGACCAGGGAGTCCAGCCCGTCGGGCACGAGTGGGTTGTGTTGAAGATAGGCGCCGGGTTCTGAGATGATGTACTCGGACGCCCTGTCCAACCGACCCTGCAAAAAAACCTCGTCAACGAAACCCTGTACCACCCCCCGATTGACCTCGGTTAGGTCGCGATCGGTAACCTGTGTTGGGCCATCGACCATCGATCGACCGGATGCGGTGGTTTCCAGCGGCGCCTGGAGATTGTCCCAGTGCTCGGCCAAGAGGCCGTCTTCGACCCTAAAAACGTCGAACGATACAAGGGTTGGTGCGCCGAAGGCGTCGGCATTTTCGAACGTGTTGTGTGCGACAACAAGATCGCCATCGGTGATGATGCGATGCGTCGTCACCGCAAGGCCCTGCTGCTCGGCGAACGGTATCAGACCCAAGAGGCCATCAGCGCCAGTGGGGATGGACGGGTTATGCTGAATGTAATCCGGCGCCAAGACGGCTCTTGCAGCCTCAACGTCATAATCGACAAACACTGCGGTAAGCAGAGCGACGACCAACTCTTGTGGTGTCATGATAGGAACCCTTTCGATATTTCAACTCGAAAGAGTAGTATCTATTCTGCACCTAGGCGCAATTACGCACCTTGAAGGAACCAGGTTTGGACAACCATACCTGGTGGTGATCGTTCCGCTTGAGTTGAGTATGGCCGCCGTGATAGGCGCTCCCGGTATGCAAAAGTAACTAGGTTTGAGAAATGTTGCCAATCGGCGTGAACTCGGAAGCCGAGAAGCTGCTCTGCCCCATCCGAACGGTGCTCTCCAAAGTCACCGGCAAATGGCAGATTATCATCGTCTTGGCACTTGAGGACGGCCCCATGCGATTTGGGGCTTTGAAGCGCACGATTGGTGACGTCACCCAGCGTGTGTTGACCGAGAACCTAAGAGGTCTTGAGCGCGACGGATTCCTGACGCGCACTGTTGATCCAGGACCGCCGGTGGCGGTCGCTTATGAGCTGACTCCTATGGGTCAGGAGTTGGTGGAATTGCTCAAACCACTTGTTTTCTGGGCCAACGACAAGATGGATGGCGTCAAAGATGCGCGCGAGGAATATGCGCAAGCGCACCCCTAGTTTGGATGAGACTGACAGTCGGCCGTTCGCCTCCCGACCAGAACTGCTCTCAGTGGGCAATCGGAGACGATCCTGACGGGACGTGTTTCGCTCTTTCGCATGATGGATTCAGCTAGAAATTGGCGCTTGCGGCCGACCGATAGGCTTGGATGTTTGAATTCCCAGGTCGCGTTGATGGAGAGCATCGCGGTATCGACGCACAAAGCCCAGCTGACGACTTCATCGAAGCGCTAATAGCAAGCAGTCCAATGCAGCTGAGGCCCAGTGGATCTGCTCGCTTCAAGGAACCGCCGCTGCTATGCACGCCGGGTGGGCATATTGGCCGCCACTATCTGAAGCCGCCTTGCGGAATAAGCACTGTGGTCAATTTCGTTGGCTAGACGCGATCAGAATGCCTGCTTCCAATGACAGGACGAGGGTGAGGAAAACCATCAAACACGGTGGCGGCATCTTGGGCTTCTTTTCAGTTTCAAGTCACCGTAAGCGACGCGTTTGTAACGTCTTTGACAGAGCTTACGCCCAGTTGGCCCAAAGCTCGGACCAACTCCAACTGCAATACATCAAAAGCGCGTTGGGCACCCTCTTCGCCGCTCGCGCCTACGCCAAAGGCGAACGCCCTGCCCGCCAGGGCAAAGTCGGCTCCAAGCGCTTTGGCACGCATAATGTCGGCTCCACGCCGCACGCCGCTGTCGAGCAATATCTTCAAGCGTCCAGCAACAGCGTCAACGATGGACGGCAAGACGTCCACTGTCGCCGGTCCGAAAGCCACCTGCCGCCCTCCATGGTTTGAAACCACAATGCCATCGCAGCCCAACGCCGCGCATTGATCAGCATCTTGCGGATGCAAGATACCCTTCACCAGGAGGGTTCCCTTCCAAACGTCGCGCAAGCGCTTGAGATCGCCCCATGTAAAGCTGGGCGTGATTAGCGTTTTTTGAACCTCCGCATAAGATGTCGCGCTTTGCAGCAGGTTCGCATAGTTCGCCACGTTTGGCATGCCATGACGCAGGCTGGCGGTCGTCCAGCGGGGATTGGCCATCAGCTGGACCAGCACCTCAGGCGTCAATCGGAAGGGAACGCTCAGTTGATTGCGTACATCGCGGTCGCGTTTGCCGGCAGCCGGTACATCTGCCGTGACCATCATGACTTTGTAACCTGCTTGCCGGGCGCGGGATACGAGGTCGTCAGTCAGGGCCGCATTGCTGGACACGTAAAGCTGGAACCAACCATTGCCATCGGCTTCTTCAGCCAATTTTTCCAATGTCGTTGATGAAGCTGAGCTGGCGACATAGGGGATGTTTTCGCGTTTGCAGAGCCTTGCCAGAGCAATGTCAGCATTCGGCCAAAAAGCGTTGAGCATCCCAATCGGCGCAACGCCAAACGGTGCGCTGAAGGTCTGTCCAAACAGTGTCGTTTGGGTGTCGATATCCGCGACATCCACCATGTAGCGCGGCGTCAGCTCAATCGCCTCAAAGGCTTCGACGTTCCGCCGCAGATTGCGCTCAGACTCCGCACCGCCATCAACCAGATCGAAGGCAAAACGAGGGATACGCCGTTTCGCCAAGGCCCGAAGGTCATCAATGGAGGCCGCGCGCTTGATGGACACTAGATCGACCAACCACCATCAAGGGCAAAGGCCTGGCCAGTCGTGAAGCCGGCTGTGTCGCCTGCCAGATAAGAAACCATGTCGGCCATCTCTTCTGGCGTTCCAAACCGGCCCATGGGCTGCCTTTCGGTGAAGGCCTTGTACGCCTTGTCGTAATCCCCGGTTGCCGCAAGCCGATCTTGCAGCGACGGGCTCTCAACAGTGCCGGGACAAATCGCGTTGCACCGGATGCCGTCTTTCACGAAATCAACGGCGATGGCTTTCGTCATGCCGATAATCGCCGCTTTCGATGCGCCGTAGGCGAAACGACGTGGCGCGCCTTTGAGGCTGGAGACGACAGATGCGATGTTGACGATTGAGCCGTTGCCCTGTTCGAGCATGCCCGGCAAGACGGCCTTGGTGATGGCAAACATCGCCCTGGCATTGATGTTGAAAGAGCGGTCCCAGTCCGACAGGCCGCAATCGAGAATGGTGCCGTCATGGACCCAGCCAGCGCAATTGACCAGCACGTTGAAGTGCGGCGACGCAGCAACCAAGGCTTCGATTGCGCTTGCATTGAGGACATCCAGTTCTTTGCCTGTAATGCCCGGCATTTCGTCGGCCAATTCTTCCACGGCCACCAAGTCGATATCCGTCGCAACCACGACAGCGCCTTGGGCTGCCAAGGCGATGGCGGATGCCCGTCCAATCCCTTGACCTGCTGCGGTAACAAGTGCGGTTTTGCCTTCCAATGGCTGGGTCATGATGTGTGTCTCATCGTGCCAGCCATCCGCCATCCACCGTGATCACACTGCCATGGCAGTACTTGGAGGCATCGGATGAGAGGAAGACGGCAGCGCCGGCCATTTCGTCTGGGTCAGCGAAGCGGCCTGCCGGTATGCGATCAAGAAGCGCTTTGGATCGCTCAGGATCCTCGCGCAAAGCCTTGGTGTTGTCTGTGGCCGTGTAGCCGGGCGCGATCGCGTTGACGTTGACGCCCTGCGATGCCCACTCATTGCACAGGGCGCGGGCCAAGCCGATGACAGCATGCTTGCTGGAGGCATAAGCCGGCACTCGCAAGCCACCTTGCGAGCCAAGAACTGACGAAACAATGACGATCTTGCCCGAACCCTGAGCAACCATTTTACGACCGGCAGCCTGGCTCATCAGCCAGACAGAATCCAGGTTAACATCCAGAACCTGGCGCCATTCATCCATCGCCATGTCGACAGCGTCGGCGCGATGAATGGTGCCGGCATTGTTGATCAAAACGTCAAGCCCGCCGAGCTTTGCGCTGGCAAGCTCGACAATCTGGTTCGCCGTATCCGCGCTTAAGCCAGCAAAGTCGGCTTGAACGGCAAACCCTTGGACACCCGCCCCTTCGATGAGGCTCAATGTTTCAGACGGCTCATGGCTTCGATAGGTGAGCGCGACATCCGCACCAGCTTTCGCCAATCCAAGCGCAATAGCTTGACCGATACCGGTGGCGCCTCCCGTGACGAGGGCTTTGCGCCCTTCCAAACTGAAAAGATCCATCATTTTCAGTACCGGTTCGCGATGGGTAGCTCTTCGGCAGGGAACAGCGAGATCACCTCACAGCCGGTCTCGGTGACAACGACCTCTTCTTCAATGCGAGCGGCGGAATATCCGTCGGCTGCGGGGCAATAGGTCTCAAGGGCGAACACCATGCCGGTCTGAATTTCCATGGGATGATCGAGCGAAACAGCCCGGCTGATGATCGGGCGCTCGTGCAAGGCAAGACCGAGCCCATGGCCAAATTGCAGACCAAAGGCGGCATCCTCGCTGGGGAAGCCAAGCGATTGGGCCGTTGGCCAGACCTCAGCCACCTTGTCGGTGGTAACCCCTGGTTTGATCATCGCGATCGACGCATCGATCCATTCGCGGGCTTTCACATAAGCATCGTTTTGCACAGGCGTCGCGCGGCCGACATTGAAGGTGCGGTAGTAGCAGGTGCGATAGCCTTGGTAGGACTGCAAAATATCGAAAAACGCCTGATCACCGGGGCGGAACAGTCGGTCGGTGAAGTTGTGAGGATGCGGATTGCAACGCTCACCGGATATTGCGTTGATCGCTTCAACATCGTCTGAACCCATTTCGTAGAGCAGTTTGTTGGAAAGCGCGACGATATCGTTCTCGCGAACGCCCGGTTTCAACTCCTCATAGATCATGTGATAGACGCCATCGACCATGCTGGCGGCCTGGGTAAGAAGTTGGATTTCATCCCAGCTTTTTATCTCGCGGGCCGACAACATGATTTGTTGTCCGTCCACTACCTGCAGCCCTTCTTCTTGCAGGGCGTGGAACATAGCTGTTTCGGCATAATCAACACCGACAGGCATGTCCGCCATTCCGGCCTCTTTGATGAGGCGGGCGATTTCCTTGGCGTATTTGCGCATTAAGCCAAACTCTGGCGGGATCGTCCCGCGCATGCCGACCACGCCAGCCAAGCAGTGGTCGGGCTCCAACCAATCTGAGTAACGCTTGTGGTGCATGGCCGCTGAGCCAAAATCCCAGACGTAGGGACTGTCATCGCCAGTCAGCAGGCAGAAGCGGCACATCTTGTCCCGTTCCCACTCGCCGATCTTGGTCGCCGACACGTAGCGGATGTTGTTGACGTCGAAGAGCAACAGCGTACCGGCATTGGAGGTTTTGAGCGCTTGACGCGTGCGGGCCAGGCGATAGCGGCGTAGCCGGTCGTGATCGATGCGGCGTTCGAAGTCGACTGAAGTGTGACCCCAAGCTGGAAGGCGGTCCCGCCACTCCCAGTTGGGCTCAAGATCTTGCGGCGTTAGCAGGTTGGGCATGAGTGCGCGTGACATAAAGGGGTCCTCCCGACAGCCGCCTGGACTGCCAAAATACTCGTCGGATTGTCGGTATGATCAGGTGCTACTGAATGCACCAGCCGCCATCGATATGGATCATCTGACCGGTCATGTAGTCGCTGTCAGATGAAGCGAGGAACGACGCTGTGCCGGTGATGTCGTCCGGGTAGGAAACACGCTTTATCTGAAGGGCGTCTCTTACAATGTCCTCGTACGCCTGGCCTTCACGCTGTTTGAAGCCGATGTCGACAAGGTCTTTGTCAAGCTGCTCCCAAAGCGGCGTCACCACAACACCAGGGGCATAGCCATTGACGGTGATGTTGTGCTCGGCCAGCGCCACCGCGCCGCAATGGGTGAGGGCAAGGCAGCCATATTTGGACGTGCAATAGACCGTCACATCGACCAGAGGCTTGCGCGAGGCGATCGAGCCGACATTGATGATCTTGTAGGGTTCGTCCTGCTTGCCCTGCGCAATCATTTGGCGGGCTGTCTCCTGCATACCAAGCCACATGGCTTTGGTGTTGACGCTCATGATCATGTCCCAATTGTCTTCATCAATATCCATGAAGAACCGGGGCTTGTTGAGGCCCGCATTGAACAGCCCCACATTGATGCTGCCGAACGCATCCACCGTGGCGGCAACGGCATTGGCGTTGTCTTCGCGGCTCGTGACGTCCATCTGAACGGCAATGGCTTTGCCATTTCCACTATCATTGATCCGGCCCGCCACTGTTTGCGCTTCGTCGATATCGAGGTCCGCGATGCAGACATTGGCGCCTTGGGCCGCGAAGCTTTCAGCATTGGCTGCGCCCATGCCGCGGGCAGCTCCGGTGATCAGTATGTTTTTCCCGTTCAGGCGATTGGCGTCCATCGCATTATCCTCTCCCAGTCAGTGTTTATGTTGTTTGTGGTTCAGCAGCGCATCGGCGCGCTCCTGCGCTTTGCGCAGCGCTTCACGCGGCCTGACGATGCCGCGCAGCATGTCGTGGAATTCCTCGCCGCAGATCTGGATGATCTCGCCAATTTCCGGCACTGGTGGGCGCGGCCAGAATTGCAGTTCATCCCTCCAGGACATGGCGTCGATGGCTTCAAAAATGGGAGAGGAGCGGCGAACCTCGGGATCCGACCCTACGGAGTAACGAGGGTTGGTTCGGCTGCCATTTTGGATGAAGGTTTTTTGCGCGGCCGACGATGTGAACACCAGCAGAGCTTCGACAGCCGGTTGCACGCGTTCGGGCTGCAAGTTGGCCGGTATGCCCATGACGTAACCGCCAACTGGTGCAATGGGTGATGCGCCGGGGCCAACCGGATGCGGTAGATAGCCAGTTTGACCGCATGCTGGTGATGACTGATCTAACTCGAAATAGGGGGCAAGAAGCGTGTAGCCATAGGCCATCGCCACCTCGCCGGACGCGTAGGGTCGCACCCTTTCGTACCAGGACATCGATAGTATTCCGGGGGGAGAGTAGCGGAGCAATTCAAGGAGGAATTCAGCAGCGGCCAAGCCGGCATCGGTGTCGATCGTGACCCGGTAGTTACCGTCCGCAAGCCTATCGGTGTCGAAGCCACCAGCTATCTCAGCCAGGTCCAAGACCGGCTGTCCGAAATCCGCTAGTGTCATCAAGATAGTATGCCCTAGGGCCGTGCCGCGAGCAGCGGTCCAAGCGATGCCGTATCGACCTTGGCGTGGAGTATGAAGCGCCTTTGCTGCCTTGAGCAGGCTGCTTGTCGTCGTTGGGGGTTCCAGGCCTGCCTCTGCCAGGAGGTCCTTTCGGTAAAACAGAAGTTCTGGCGTGGTTTGAGCAGGCACTCCATAGGCGCTTCCGCCCCAGTGTGCGCCTTTCCATCCAGCCGTATGCAGGTCGGCCGGGTCGAGGCGGTCAACATCCATGACCTTGTCCAGCGGC
>ERZ1740060.189-NODE-189-length-47415-cov-6.400000_pt1 | contig 47415 bp, 50 predicted proteins | sample MGYA00581743_ERZ1740060 | MGnify/ENA primary metagenome ERZ1740060 (study PRJEB43018, sample SAMN04849235) | marine metagenome | isolation source: floating plastic debris | place: Pacific Ocean | collected 2008-08-27 | study: EMG produced TPA metagenomics assembly... | reverse complement strand
ATGATGAACGGGATGCGACCCAAAAGGTCGATCCAGAAGGCCCAGTGTTGGGAGACAAGACGGCAGTATGAGTGAGCAAGACACAGACAAAGGCGCCAACGCAGAAGGACGTGAGTCCAGTAAGCGTACCCTGTCGTTGAAACCGTCAACCGGGACGGTGCGGCAGAGCTTTTCCCATGGCCGCTCCAATTCGGTCGTGGTCGAAAAGCGCAAGCGCCGCATTGTCGTGCCCGGGCAGGAACCTGCAGGCGAAGTTGCGCCCGCTGAAACGGGCACCAAACCTGCACCGAAGGTCGCCGTTCAGACCAAACGCCGGGTGGTTCAGCCCTCCGGTGGTGGCGGCGCTGCAAGCAAGCAGGAAAAAGGCCGCACCGCGACCAATGCTGAGCAGGAAGCCCGGCTTGCCGCGCTGAAAATGGCGCAGCAGCGTGAGGTGGAAGAGGCCAAACGTGCTGCCGAGGAAGCCAAACGCCGCGAGGAAGAAGCCAAGCGCAAGGCTGAAGAAGACGCACGCCTGAAAAAGGAAGCTGAGGAAGAGGCACGCCGCGTGGCCGAAGAGGCCGCCCGCCAGGCCGAGGAAGACGCGCGCCGTCCGAAGAAAGACAAGCCCGTCAAGGAAGAGCCCGTGCAAGCCGCAGCTCCCGCCCGGCGGCCGAGCGACGATGAGGCACCGGCCCGTGGTCGAGGCGGCGATACGCGTAACAAACGCGGCGCGCCGACGCCGGCCAAGCCGACGCCGCGCACCGATGAGCGCCGTCGCTCCAAGCTGACGATCACCCGCGCTCTTAATGACGATGGCAGCAATCAGCGCGGTCGTTCGCTCGCAGCCATGCGCCGCCGGCAGGAAAAGGCCAAACGTGGCCAGCAGCCGACCGGCCCGCGTGAAAAGGTTCTGCGTGAGGTCACCATTCCGGAGACGATCACCATCCAGGAACTTGCCAACCGTATGGCTGAGCGCGCTGTTGATGTGATCAAGATCCTGATGCAGCAGGGCCAGATGCTGAAGATCAATGATGTGATCGACGGCGATACGGCGGAGCTGATCGTGGAAGAGATGGGCCACACGGCCAAACGCGTCTCTGAGGCGGATGTTGAGGAAGGTCTGTTCAACACCAGCGATGATGCTGATGATGAGGGATCAGAAGGCCGTCCGCCAGTCGTCACGATCATGGGTCACGTTGACCATGGTAAGACGTCTCTGCTCGACGCCGTGCGCAACGCCAATGTCGTTGCCGGCGAGGCAGGTGGCATCACCCAGCATATCGGCGCGTATCAGGTTGAGAAGAACGGGCAGAAAATCTCGTTCATCGATACGCCGGGCCACGAAGCCTTTACGGCCATGCGAGCCCGCGGCGCCAAGGCGACCGATATCGTGATCCTCGTCGTCGCCGCTGATGACAGTGTGATGCCGACGACCATTGAAGCGATCAACCACACCCGCGCTGGTGAGGTTCCGATGATTGTCGCCATCAACAAGATGGACAAACCGGAAGCTGACCCCAACCGCGTGCGTACCGACCTACTGCGCCACGAGGTGCAGGTGGAAGGCATGGGCGGTGAGGTGCAGGATGTGGAGGTTTCCGCAACCACCGGACTGGGCCTGGATAATCTGCTTGATGCGATCCTGCTTCAGTCGGAGATCATGGAGCTGAAGGCCAATGCAGACCGCGACGCCCAGGGCGTTGTGATCGAGGCACAGCTCGACAAGGGCCGCGGTCCGGTTGCCACCGTTCTGGTGCAGAGAGGTACGCTCAAGCGCGGCGACATTCTGGTGGCGGGTGGTGCTTGGGCACGTGTTCGTGCGCTGATCGATGATCATGGCGAACAGGTGAGTGAGGCTGGCCCCTCCATGCCGGTTGAGGTTCTGGGCTTCCAGGAAACGCCATCGGCAGGCGATCCGTTTGCGGTTGTCGATACCGAAGCGCGTGCGCGTGAGATCACCGAGTACCGTCAGCGTCAGCTGCGTGAAAAGCAGGCTGCCCGCATCGGCACGGCCCGTGGCTCGCTGGAGCAGATGATGACGCGCCTGCAGGAATCTGGCCGTCAGGAGTTTCCAATCCTGGTCAAAGGCGATGTGCAAGGGTCTGTTGAGGCCATCACACAAGCCGTTGAAAAGATTGGTAATGATGAGGTCGCCGCTCGCGTGATTCATGCCGCACCAGGTGGTGTGACCGAATCGGATGTGGCGCTGGCCGCGGCCTCCGAAGCGCCGATCATCGCCTTCAACGTGCGTGCCAACAAACAGGCGCGCGACGCAGCTCAGGCCGAAGGTATCGAAATCCGCCAATATTCGATCATCTACGATCTGGTGGACGACATCAAAGCGGCCATGGAAGGCCTGCTGTCGCCTGAACGGCGCGAGACCGAACTTGGCAATGCCGAGATCCTGGAAGTGTTCAACATCTCCAAGGTCGGCAAGGTCGCCGGTTGTACCGTTACCGACGGCAAGGTGGAGCGTGGCTCGGGCGTGCGCCTCATCCGCGATTCGGTTGTGATCCACGAAGGCAAGCTGAAGACCCTCAAGCGCTTCAAGGACGAGGTGCCGGAGGTCAATGCAGGCCAGGAATGCGGTATGGCGTTCGAGAATTACGAAGACATCCGCAAGGGCGATGTGATCGAGTGTTTCCGTGTGGAAGAGGTGGCGCGTACGCTTTAAGCGCGCCATCCTTTCCCGGTTAGATCGGGTCAAAGGTCAATGAAACCGCCGTCTCAACGTCAGCTTCGTGTTGGCGAGCTTATCCGGCATGCGTTGTCGGATATTCTCGCGCGTGGCGATGTCACCGGGCTCGATCTCGGCGGCATGCTGGTCAGCGTGTCGGAGGTGCGCATGTCGCCGGATCTGAAGATCGCGACCTGTTTTGTGACGCCGATTGGGCCAGGCGATGCCTCAACGCTGCCAAAGCTCCTGTCGGCCGGACAGCGCGATATGCGCCATCAGATTGGTCGCCAGCTTAATCTTCGCTACACGCCGACCCTGCGGTTCAAGGCCGACACATCCTTTGACAGCTACGGCAAGATCGATGCGCTGCTGCGCTCGCCTGACGTCGCGCGCGACACCGATCCCCATCGCGGCAAAGATAATGAGGATGATGATTGATGGGGCGGCGCATGAAGGGCCGGAAGGGCTCCGGCGGGGTCATCCTCGATAAACCGGTCGGTCTTACATCCACCCATGCGGTGAGCCGGGTGCGGCGCATGTTCGATGCCCAAAAGGCCGGTCATGCCGGAACGCTTGATCCTCTGGCATCCGGCGTACTTCCTCTTGCGTTAGGGGAAGCAACAAAAACTGTCCCCTACATCATGGACAGCGAGAAGCGCTATCTCTTCACCGTGCGTTGGGGAATTGAGACCTCAACCGACGACACCGAAGGCGAGGCTGTCGCCACCAGTTATGTGCGGCCCGACGAAGATGCCATCCTTGCTGCCCTGCCCTCCTTTATCGGTACTATCGAGCAAGTGCCGCCGGCTTTTTCTGCCAAGCGTGTTGATGGCGAGCGGGCCTATGACTTGGCCCGCGATGGCGAGACGGTGGAGCTTGAGCCCTCAACGATCACCATTCACGATCTGACCTATCTTGGCTCGCCGGACGACGATCGAGCAATGTTTGAGGCGCATTGCGGCAAGGGCACCTATGTGCGGGCCATTGCGCGCGATCTTGGACGCAAACTTGGCACCTATGGCCATGTGACGAGCCTGAGGCGCACCCAGGTCGGACCATTCGATGAGCATACGACAGTGACGCTCGATCAGTTGGAAGCCGTTGAATCGCCAGAAGACTGCGATGCGTTCCTGACGCCGATGGCCGATGCTCTGACCGACTTGCACGAAATCCCCGTTGTTCCTGGTGACGCGGCCAAACTACGTCGGGGCATGAGCCTGTTGGTGCGCGGGCCAACGGCCCCAGCACATGGCGAGGAAGCCTATGCAATCGAGGGCAGCGATCTGGTTGCCATCGGTGTGGTCGACTATGGCAAGTTCCTACCCAGACGGGTCATCGTTCAGGACAATTAGCCCTCTCGTCTGCGTCGCCCCGCCGCCGCGCTGCAGATCAGCGTTTCTTGGACAGATGCGGAAACCGGTCGGCAAGCCTGGCGCGAAGCTCCTGATTGGGATCAACCGGCGTCGCAGCCACCGCAACCGGCTTTTCTGCCACTGCTCGTGTCACGATCCGAGCGCCAAGCGAGCGCTCTGAGCGCCAGATCACACGGCAACGCAGCTCTCCTGGCTCGCCAGGAATGTTCAGCGAAAATTCGTTTGGAATGGACGGTCCGTTCTCGGTCTCCAAGAGAAAGCCATCGTTGGAGCGATTGCGTATGAGAACGTCGAACGTGGACATTCGATTGTCCCAGACAACCGTGGCACTGACGAGCGAGCGGCGACGGAATGCCGAACGCCTTTCTTCGCCTTGGTAGGGGATTGCCGATTTCATCATTGCGGTCCGCTCGATATTTCCTTCGCCAGCAAAGCAACTCTTACCCCTTGGTGTTTCTACAGAGTGAATGCCACAAAAGCCATGAAATCCCAGTGCAAGAAGCGGACGAAGGGCCGGGTACAGTATGCGTGTCGATGGACAATGCCATTGTGGTGCGATCATCTTTGAGGCCGAGGTTGATCCGGAGCGGACACGCCTTTGCCATTGCAAGGACTGTCAGCGCCTTTCCGGCTCGGCTTTTCGGATCGCTGTACCCACCACGGAATCCAAGTTTCGCCTGCTGACGGGCACGCCCTCTATCTATGTGAAAACAGCCGAGAGCGGGAACGGGCGTGAGCAGGCCTTCTGCCCGATCTGTGGGACCGCGATCTACGCAACGTCCATCCGGCAGCATGAGGGCGAGGATCGCAAGATGGGCGTTCGCGTGGGCACGCTTCGGCAGGCTGATCAGCTTGTGCCGAAACGGCAGTTTTGGGGACGCTCAGCCTTGGGATGGCTGCGCAACCTGTCAGACATCCCGTGTGTCGATACCCAGTAGGCGACGCCGCCAAGCATTAAGGTCTGGTGGCACTCCGCAGGAGTTGACGAAACTTCGGGCACTCCATGTGAGAGGGCGCCGAACAATCGGCCACATGGCGCAGCGTGTCGCGTAACGCGGCCAGCTTGTTGATTTGCTTGTCCAATTCATCTGCCTTTGCGTGCAGCGCATCGCGCGGCATTTCTTGCATCAGTTCGCCCTTGCCGAAGAAGGCCGCAATCTCAGACAGGGAAAAACCCGCTGTGCGGGCGAGCGCAACAAGCGCAAGACGGATCATCACGTCCGGTTCGAACTGCCGTCGCAAACCGCGGCGCGAAACAGACGAAATCAATCCAACTTCCTCATAATAGCGCAGCGTTGAGGGGGGCACATTGGCCCGTGATGCGACTTCTCCAATATCGAGCAGATTCATGCTTGACCTCAAGTTGGCTTGAAGTCGTAGCGTGCCCGCCATCCTCCCATTTGGCAAGGGCACCCCCCATGGCACATCAACCTTCCGACTCACTCTCCTCATCCCAATCGGTCCCCTCCAAAAGCTCCGGCTGGGCGATGGCGACGCTTTCCCTGTGCATGCTTTTGGCCGCGCTTGGGATCAGCATCGTCGCCATTGCCTTGCCGGCCCTGGTTGAGGTTTTCGACACAACGCTTGCTGGCGCCCAATGGGTGATTCTAGCCTATCTTCTGACCTTAACAGTCTCGACACTGCCGCTCAGTCGGCTTGCCGACGGCATCGGATTACGCCCGGTGCTGTTGGGCGGTCTGGTGCTTTTTGTTGTCGCGTCATTGGTGTGCAGCCTGGCACCCAACCTCGGATTCCTGATTGGCGGGCGGGCGGCCCAGGGCATGGGTGCCGCTATCCTGATGGCCCTTCCCCTTTCGGTCGTCCGCCAGACCGTGCCAGCGGAACGGACAGGTGCCGCCATGGGTTTGCTTGGCACCATGTCAGCGATCGGGACGGCCCTTGGTCCGTCGCTGGGTGGCTGGCTAATATCCCTGCTGGGCTGGTCATCGGTGTTCTTGGCCATGGCCTTGATAGGCGGCGTTGCCTTCTTCCTGGCGCTTATGACCGTGCCCCCTCAGGCCAAAGGCGCCCAGCCCAACAAGACATCGCGCTTGAGGGATCTGGATATTGCCGGTCTGGTGACGCTTGTCGCACTTTTGTCGGCCTACGCTTTGGCGCTTACCGCCAATGGCGGCGCATTCACGCTGGTGCATGCTGGCCTTCTGGTAGCGGCCGTCGCAGGAGCCTTCCTCTTCGTTCGGATCGAGCGGTCGGCGCGCCAACCCTTAATTGCCATCGCCTTGTTTAAAGACTGGCACCTTGGCAGCGGCGTGGTGATGAACCTTCTGGTTTCCGCCGTGATGATGGCGACTCTGATCGTTGGGCCGTTTTTTCTGAAGGTCTCACTCGGCCTCTCCGATGCCCTGGTCGGGTTGGTAATGGCCATCGGTCCGGCGACAGCGGCGCTGAGCGGCGTACCTGCAGGATTGTTGACCGATCGGCTTAACGCGCAAACTGTTGTGAGGATCGGGCTAGGCGAGATGACCGTTGCAACGCTGCTGCTGGCGTTTCTGCCGGTGTGGCTGGGTGTACCCGGCTTCCTTATCGCCCTGGTTTTCCTCACCCCAGGCTACCAGCTCTTTTTGGCAGCGCTTAATGCCGGGCAAATGATGCGCGCTGGCGCAGAGCATCGCGGCGCGGTGGCGGGCCTTTTGACGCTCTCTCGCAATCTGGGCTTCATCACCGGTGCCTCGCTCCTGGGAGCGGTGTTTGCCTGGGCCTCCGGTGATCAAAATCCGATCGATGCGGGAAGTGAGGCCGTCGCGATCGGCATGACGGTCACCTATCTGGTCTGCTGCGGCCTTGTTCTCATGGCCCTGCTGCTCTCTTCGTTGGGCCAGCAAAAGGAGCCGGTTGGCGAGGCAAGAGGAACCCACAAAGAGGGAACTTGAACCTGGGGTTTTACCGAGGATGCTCAATCGCGTGCAGGTCGCCAAAGCGGGCCAACGCCGACAAGCAGGATAAGCGTGTTGAAAAAGACGTTTGATGGGTTGCCGGATGTCACCGATCCCAGATTGTCGAGCACATACCAGGCGAGCACGCCGTAAAGGACACTCCTGCGCACGGCTTCGGGCGCGGCGTCATAGGGTGCTCCTGATAGGAACCAGATCGTCGCGCCCCAACCCAAAAGCAGCCCGGCGGTGATGGCGATCAGGAAGCGGGTATCGGGGTGGTCGAGGGTCGTCGCACCATCCAGCGGCCAGCTTACCAGATCGAGTGCCCAGCGCGCCGGTTCGCTGGTTGCGTCCATCGTGGCCAGGAAAAAGGTCGGCGCCAGCGATGCGATGACAATTGCGGTGACCTTGAGCCACTTTTTATGAAAGGCCTGGGTCATATGGCTTGGTATGGTGGTCGTGGTGCTTGTCATGGTTTTGCTCCGTTGCAGGTTGCGGGGAGCTAGACGCTTGGACGTCATGCGAGCAATTACCTGGGAGGTAACTGACGGGCCGATCGGCCTGGGTTACACATTGGTATGCAGCCCTTTCCGGAAAGCCTGAAGAGCTGGCGCAAGGCCAAACGTTTCAGCCAGCTTCAGCTGGCCGTCGAGGCGGATGTCTCCTCGCGCCATATCTCGTTTCTTGAAACGGGTCGGGCCCGCCCAAGCCGTGACATGATCGGCCGGCTGGCGCGGGCCATGCATCTGCCGCTTCACGCCCATAACCAGCTTTTGACCCATGCCGGTTATGCGGCGCGCTATTCCGGCAGGCGATGGGATGGAGAAGCGATGGCACCCATCCGAGCTGCCGTCAGCCATATGCTCCAAGCCCATGCGCCCTATCCGGGATTGGCCATCGATCGGCTATGGACGGTGGTGCAGATGAACAGGCCGGCGCAAATGATGTTTGGCACGCTTGGCGTGAGGGAAGGCGACAGCTTGTTGGATCTTCTGACATCAGGCCGGCTGCCCGAACATGTCGAGAATTGGCCGGAAGTCGCCCATCACGCCGCGCAGCGTCTTCGCACCGAAAGCGCAGCGCAAGGTGGTGTCGCGCGCCTTGATGCCGTCGCCGACCAACTTGCTGGCGTTGGTTCTGCTGGCAAGCCGGTGGATGGCCCCGTCATGCCGACGATCTTCCGTATGGGCGAAACGCGCCTTTCTTTGTTCACAACGCTGGCGCAGTTCGGGACGCCTGAGGATTTGGCGCTGGAAGATTTGAAGATTGAGCTTTACTTTCCGGCCGATGATACGAGCGCCACACTTTTGAAGGCGATGGCTGGATCAGCACGCGATGAAGACCAGACTGAACAGACGTAAGCTATTGGCATCTTTAGGGTTTGGCGTGGCTGGCGCGACCTCGCCTTGGAAGCCGTTGCCAAGCCTGGTGGGCGAGGCTCGTGCCGCAGGGCGACACCGCCCGCGCGGCTACATCCGCACCAATTGGAGCCAGGATCCTTTTGCGCTTGGCTCCTATTCCATCGTTGTGCGCGGTGCCCGACAGCGCGACCGGCGCCGTTTGGAAGAGCCTGTCGGCGGGCGGCTGTTTTTCGCCGGCGAAGCGGCCCATCCCGACTACAACTCCACGGTTCATGCAGCCTTTGAATCCGGAGAACGCGCGGCGGAAGCCATCCTGGCGGTTCCTGCGTCGCGGATCAGAACCGTTGGCGTGATCGGCGCGGGGATGGCAGGTCTTGCCTGTGCCAGTTGGCTCGCCGAAGAGGGCCGGGAGGCCCATGTTTTGGAGGCGCGCGACCGCATCGGCGGGCGTGTGTGGACTGATAACAGCCTCGACTTGCCGCTTGATCTCGGCGCAAGCTGGATCCACGGCGTCACCGATAATCCGATGACGGGTCTCGCCACCGATTTGGGCCTCGCCCGCCACATGACAGGCGATGATTATCTGATGCTGGATGGGTTCGGCGAACCAATGCCAGACCGAGACGCGCCGGGTTGGCTGGAAAATGTCGTCTCGATCCAGCACACGTTTGGGCTCGACCGCGACCAGATCAACATGCGCGCCTACTGGTTTCAGGATGACTACGATGGCGGCGATGCCACCCTGCCCGCCGGATATGCCTCAGTGTTCCAGGGATTGGAGGGCGATTACGCCCTCTCGCTCAACAGCGTTGTTGAGAGCATCAGTCATGGTGAGGATGGGGTGACGGTTTCCGTCGCCGGACGCGAGCCACTTATGTTCGATGCAGTTGTCGTCACGCTGCCACTCGGTGTTTTGAAGGTGGGGTCCGTTCGGTTCGAGCCGCCCTTACCAGAGGCCAAGCAAGAGGCGATCGAGCGGCTCGGCATGGGTCTGCTCGACAAGCTCTATCTGGTTTTCGATGAGGTGTTTTGGGATCCGCAGGTGCCGTGGATTGTCACGCCGGACACCGGGCTCGCGCCAGGTTACTTCAATCAGTGGTTCAGCCTTGTGCCCTCCACCGGTGCGCCTGTCCTCTGCGCCTTCCATGGCGGACCGCCGGCCTTTGACCTTGCCAACCAAAGCGATGAGGCCGTGCTTGATATGGCACTCGGCGTGATCAACAGACTGAGTTGAGCCGCTCTCTTGAAGCTTCCCTAAACATCAGTTTTGCAACGCCTATCTCACCAGGGCCTGGAGTGTTTCCGAGAGGTCATCGACATCGGAGGATGTCACGCCCTTTCCCCGATAGAGGGCCAAGGCGATGGGCTTGAGATCCGGCAGTCCGATCTCTCGCCCGAAGATGCGCAGCGGCGGCGTTACTGACACGTCGGGCATCAGCGTCAACGCCAAATCCGCCTGAATGAAGGCCCGCACGCCGACGGGGTCGGGGCTGAGATGCGCCAGGTAGCCGGTTCGGCCGACCTTATCGAGCGCCTCGAAGGCGTAGCGGCGCAAATCCCGGCCGTCGGTAAGGAAGGCAAGCGGCACATCGTCCGTTGGTTCAAGAACGAAGCCTTCGCCGCCCGCCCAGACCAGCGGCACGCCTTCGACGAAATCGCGGCCCATCCGGCGACCCTGATCCATCATAAAGGCGACGTCGATCTCATCTTGGTCCAAGCGGCCAAGAAGGGCGTCACTGCGGTCGCACTGCACGTGAATCTGAACGTCTGGCCGCGCTTTAGAAAACAGGCGCAGCGCCATAGGAAGAACGGACATGGCCATGGTGACAGTCGTGCCCAGCCGGACAATCCTGCGCGACCGCGCGCTGCGCATTGCATCCACCGATTCATCGGAAAGCGCGAGAATGCGTCGGGCATAGGCCAAAAACGCCTGACCCTCGGCGGTGAGATACATCGCCTGCCCGCGCCCGCGACTGAACAGTGTGCAGGTCAATTCCTCTTCGAGTTTGGCAATGTGGGCGCTGACCGCGGACTGCACGGTGTTCCGACGAGCGGCGACCTCTGAGAAATTCAAGGTTTCTGCGGCTAGGACGAAGCTGCGCAGGGCGTTGATATCGGGCATGGTTCGCACCGTATCTCAATTTGTGTTTTCATATGCCAGAATAAAGTGTTTTTCTGATTTTTGCCATCGCGTTACCACGCGTGCTGACCGGCATCTTGCGCCGGCTGGAGACCATGTCCGATGGCTTTCGATCCCTTTGCCCTGCCGCTGGCGTTCTATCTGGTCACCGGCTTTGCGGTGCTCATCACCGGTCTGTCAAAGAGCGGCTTTGGCGGCGGGCTTGGCGTTGCGGCCGTGCCGCTCATCAGCCTGTTCGTGGCGCCACAGCTTGCCGTGGCGGTGATGATGCCGGTGCTTCTGGTCATGGATATCGTTCTTGTCTGGCAGTTTCGGCACAGCTGGAACCGGCAAGTGGTGGCGCAGCTTCTGCCAGGGGCTTTTGTCGGTCTCGCGCTTGGGGCGGTGGCATTTGAGTGGACGAACGCCGCGATGGTGAAGCTTCTCATCGGCGTGTTGGCGCTCAGCTTTGTCGCTCAGCAGGCTTGGAAGGCGGTGCGCAAAGATGCTCCGCGCCCAGCCGCGCCAGCGACTGTTTTTTCCCTCGGCGCGCTCTCAGGCTTCGGCAGCTATGTCGCCCATGCGGGCGGGCCGCCGGTGAAAGGCGTTCTCCTGCAACAGCAGCTGGAAAAGTCCATCTTCGTCGGCACGAACACAATGTTCTTTTTCACGATGAACGCGCTGAAAACGGTCAGCTACACAGCGACCGGACACCTGACGACGCAAAGCTTGATCGTCAGTCTCATCGTCGCGCCAATGCTGGTCCTTGGACTGCTACTTGGCACTTGGGCGCACCGCCGGGTCGACCAGGCGATCTTCATGCGCATCGTCTATGGGTTCCTCTCACTCGCCGGCGCCAAGCTGTTGTGGGACGGGGTGTGGGAGTTGGTGGGGTAACCAGTGCCTACGCCCCTTCCCATTTCGCCCAAAACCCCCTATATGCGCCGCTTGGCTGTCGAGCGGGGATCAACCCTTGCGAAGCCGGCCAATACCCCAGATCTAACCGATCTGACTTATGACCCGCGCTGGACGACATCCCGGGCGGGCCGTTTCAAGTGGCTCTGTGCATTCGGCACAACCGCGTTCCTCTCATTTCAAGGAGAAGCTGATGTCGATTACTGTTGAGCGCAAAGCTGAGCTCATCAAAGAGTATGGCACCAAAGAAGGCGACACAGGTTCGCCGGAAGTGCAGGTCGCCATCCTCACCGAACGGATCAACAATCTGACCGAGCACTTCAAAGGCCACAAAAAGGATAACCATTCCCGCCGTGGACTTTTGAAGATGGTCAGCCAGCGCCGTTCGCTGCTTGACTATGTCAAGAAAGGTGACGACGCCCGTTACCGCTCGCTCATCGAGCGTCTGGGCATTCGCCGCTAACACCCTTCAGAGAAGCGCGCGTTTAACGTTTCAAGGCACCCGTTCAGCCAAGGCTGGTGGGCGTACCCCATGGCATGCGCGCGCTTTTCTGGTTCTTTTCATTCGGGCGAGGTTCGTTTATGTCTCGCCCATCTGCCGCGCCATAAGCTGTGGCGGAGGTTGCATGCGATCCGGGACGTCCGGCGCGTTTTGGTCACTGGCAGGATTGCCGACCCCTGACACCGCATATCTTGGTATTTCAGGGCTTCGTCGTCTTGCTGTTGGTCGCAAGCGGGCTTTACCGGGCAGATAAGCGCCAAACGGCGCCCACATGCCTTGCCGATTGGAGTTTTCGCTCCGACGGGCCCATTATGGCATCAACCTCCCCCCTTCTTGTTGTGCAGCGTGATTGCCGAAGCTTTCCTCATGGGGAGGAAAGCGACAGAGCCGGGCTCGGCCATCAGGGCCAGCCGGCGAAACAGGAACGAGAATGTTCGATCATCACAAAATTACCCTTGATTGGGGCGGCCGCCCTCTGACGCTTGAATCGGGCAAGGTTGCCCGCCAAGCCGATGGCGCCGTGATCGCCACCTATGGCGAAACCACCGTTATCGCGACCGTTGTGTCTGCCCACGCGCCGAAGCCGGGCCTCGACTTCTTCCCGCTGACGGTGAACTACCAGGAAAAGTTCTATGCGGCGGGCCGCATTCCCGGCGGCTTCTTCAAGCGCGAAGGCCGTCCGACGGAAAAAGAGACCCTCACTTCCCGCCTTATCGACCGGCCGATCCGTCCGCTGTTCGTGGACGGCTACAAGCACGACACCCAGGTGATCTGCACTGCCATGTCCTATGACATGGAAAACGATCCCGACATGGTCGCCATGGTCGCTGCTTCAGCTGCGCTGACGCTTTCTGGCGTGCCCTTTATGGGTCCGATCGGCGGTGCGCGCGTTGGCTATATCAATGACGAGTTCGTGCTGAACCCGACCAACGACCAGATGGAAGACACCAAGCTGGATCTGGTGGTCGCCGGTACTGCCGACGCCGTGCTGATGGTGGAATCCGAAGCGCAGGAACTGCAAGAAGACGTCATGCTGAAGGCCGTGATGTTCGGCCATGAAGGCTTCCAGCCGGTGATCGACGCGATCATCCAGCTTGCCGAGAAGTGCGCGAAGGAACCGCGCGACTTCCAGCCGGAAGATCTCTCAGAGCTTTATGATGCCGTCTCAGGCATGGTCGGCGACGATCTGGCCGAAGCCTACAAGATCACCACCAAGGTGGAGCGTCAGGCTGCCGTCGGTGGAGCGCGCGATAAGGTGATGGCCACCTTCTTCCCGGAAGGGGCCGACAGCCCAGCCTGGACCGAAACCCAGGTCAAAACGGTGTTTAAGAAGGTTGAAGCGGCCACCGTGCGCGGCAACATCCTGAAGACCAAGAGCCGCATTGATGGCCGTGACCTCGTCACCGTGCGCCAGATTGAATCGGAAGTCGGCATTCTGCCACGCACTCACGGCTCGTCTCTGTTTACGCGCGGGGAAACCCAGGCCATCGTCGTTGCCACACTGGGCACCGGCGATGATGAGCAGATGATCGACGGTCTGGAAGGGCTCACCTATGAGCACTTCATGCTGCACTACAATTTCCCGCCCTTCTCGGTCGGTGAAACGGGCCGCATCGGCTCGCCGGGCCGCCGCGAAGTGGGTCACGGTAAGCTTGCCTGGCGCGCTATCCATCCGATGCTGCCAGCCAAGACTGAGTTTCCCTATACGTTACGTGTGGTTTCTGAAATCACTGAATCCAATGGTTCGTCCTCCATGGCGACCGTCTGCGGCACCTCTTTGGCGCTGATGGATGCCGGTGTTCCGCTGAAGGCTCCGGTCGCCGGTATCGCCATGGGTCTCATCAAGGAAGGCGATGAATTCGCCGTCCTGTCCGACATTCTGGGTGATGAAGATCATCTCGGCGACATGGACTTCAAGGTCGCCGGTACCGAGAACGGTCTGACCTCGCTGCAGATGGACATCAAGATCGATGGCATCACCGAGGAGATCATGCAGATCGCCCTCGACCAAGCCAAAGGCGGTCGTCTGCACATTCTGGGCGAAATGGCCAAGGCGCTGGGCGAAGCCCGTGCCGAGCTTGGCGAGTTTGCTCCACGCATTGAGCAGCTTCAGATCCCGACCGACAAGATCCGCGACGTGATCGGCTCGGGCGGAAAGGTGATCCGTGAAATCGTCGAGAAGACGGGTGCGAAGATCAACATCGAAGATGATGGCACAGTGAAAGTGGCCTCCGCTGATGGCAAGTCCATCGAGGCGGCTATCAAATGGATCCGCTCCATCACCGACGATCCCGAAGAGGGCATGATCTACCAGGGCACCGTCGTGAAGACGGTCGACTTTGGTGCGTTCGTGAACTTCTTCGGCCCCAAAGACGGCCTGGTCCACATCTCCCAGCTTGCGCCGCAGCGCGTGAAGCAGACCACCGACATCGTCAAAGAAGGCGACAAGGTGTGGGTGAAGCTTCTGGGCTTTGACGACCGTGGCAAGGTTCGCCTTGGCATGAAGATGGTCGATCAGGAGACCGGTCAGGAAATCGTCGAAAGTGACGAGGATGCACCGGCCGCTGAGTAAGCGAGCTTCGATTTGAAACCAACGAAAGGGCGCCAATCGGCGCCCTTTTTGTTAGATGGAAGGCAATGTCAGCCTCTTTCTCCACCCGCTTCTTTGTTCTGATGATGCTTGCCCTTGTTGGCGGGTTGTTGGGCACTTTTCTGATCATCGACCAGGGCGTCGCGACCATCAGCAACCGGTTGCGCGCTGGAGATAGCTGGATCGCAGCGGTGGTCCACTATCTGTCGTTCCTGTCGATCCTCACCAATGCTGCGTTGGTTGCGGTCTATGGCTGGTATGTGAGCGGCGGAACCTGGCTGCGTTGGGCGCGCCACCCCAGCCTGCATGCCTTTCTGGCCGCGCTGATCGTGCTGGTGGGCGTCGTCTGGCACCTGCTTCTGGCGCCCGACGAGGGCATGAGCTTTTCCAACATCGGGCTGCATTACATCGCGCCGGCGCTGTTCTTCGCCTGGTGGGCGTTGCGCCAACGCCCAGCGGCGGCGCAGTTCCGCGTGGTGCATGTGTTGATGCTGGCGCCGCTTGCTTATGCCGGTTGGCTTCTCCTGCGCGGCGGGGTGACTGGCGAGTACCCCTACAACTTCATCAATGTCGCCGAAGTGGGCTGGGCCGCTACGCTGCAAATGATGGGCGGTTTGTTGTTTGCACAATGGGCGCTGGCGCTGGTGTTGGCAGCGGTCGATCGTAGGGTGCTTTCACCTTAATCGACGGCATCAAGATCGAACGCCCCCTTCATCGGAAAGGGACCCTGCTCGGCACTGTTTGGTCCGCAAGAACAACAAGTTCTTCAAAACGATCACTTGTCACGGTGACGTCGGAGAGGACTTCTTCCAATTCAGCCAGCGCTTCGTCGGTGTGACTGAACCTCAGATCGACCAGGCTATCGTAAACAATACGATCTTCACCTGTCAGAACCTCGCGCGCGACGGCCAAATCCTGCTCAAATCGCTCAAACTCAAGGCTAGGCCTTTCCGGCGCCGGAAGGCTAAATTGGGCGATGATGCTTGGATCAAAAGCGTCGGGCCGATCAGCCAGCAATCGATCAAATGGCTGCAAAGAGGCCGTCTGTTGCGGGCACAAGCCGGCAAAGACGACGGCGGCCCATTTGCTGTAAGCCTCGGGCCAGGAGGCGCCATCGGCCAGCATCACTTCGCGAAACATAAGATGGACGGCGGCCTGCGGCCTAGTTCCGATGTCACAATAGTGGTCGTGAAAGACCGATGCTCGCCGGTATTTGCCGACAAAGGGAGACCCAGCAAAGGTCCACAAGAGCCGCGGGATGGACGCGCCATCGACTGTTGTGCCGACCGGAACTGTCCAAACCGTTCCGTCGGAGCTGACAAAAACAACCTCCGACATAAGCTCTACGTCGCGATGGTCGCCATTGGGCGAATCCAACCATCGAAACTCAAAGCTTCCTGAGATCTGCTGACCGACCGCTGGACTACTAAGCCCTAACAACACGATCAAAGGAATGGAAACTTTTTTCAAAGTACTACTCCGCGTCGACAAAGACTTACAATGCAAGTGAGCATATCATAAGAATTGGCGCTACGGTATGCAGTTAATTGTGAATCTAGACCTTCCTCAGGTCTACCCGCTCGATGGCGTGTTTCTCACCCTTGGTGAGGATGAGGTCGGCGCGGGCGCGGGTGGGTCGAACATTGTCGCGCAGGTTCGGCAGGTTGATGCCGTTCCAGATATGCAGGGCAACTGCCTCCGCCTCGTCGTCCTTCAGCTTGGAATAGCGGTGAAAATAGCTGTCCGGATCGCGGAACGCCGTCTCACGCAGGCGCATGAAACGGCTGACATACCATTTGCGAAGCGTGTCTTCTTCCGCGTCGATATAGACTGAAAAGTCAAAGAAATCAGAGACAAAGGGGACCGATCGGTCCGCTTCGGAGGGTGATGGCTGGCGCGCTTGAAGGACGTTGAGCCCTTCGACGATCAGAATATCCGGGCGGTCGACGGACACCGCCTCCCCGGGGATCACATCATAGGTGAGGTGCGAATAGACCGGCGCCTCGACATGTTCACGCCCAGCCTTCACATGGCTGAGAAACGCCAGAAGCGCCTTCACATCATAGCTTTCCGGGAAGCCTTTGCGGTTCATCAGCTTTTCAGCTTCCAGCACCGCGTTGGGCAACAAGAAGCCGTCGGTGGTGATGAGATCCACCTTCGGCGTGTTGGGCCAGCGGCTCAAAAGCGCCTGAAGGACGCGGCTTGTGGTGGATTTGCCCACCGCTACAGACCCCGCAACGCCAATCACGAACGGAACTTTGGCGCCGTTTGACCCCAGAAAGCGCTTGGTCGCCTCGAAAAGTCCCTGCGTTGCCTCGACATACATGGAAAGCAGGCGCGACATCGGCAGATAGATCGCCTCGACCTCTTCCATGGAAAGCCGGTCATTCAGCGAGCGCAAGCGGTCGATTTCCTCGGCGCCCAGCACCATCGGCTCGCCTTCGCGCAGCGCTGCCCATTCATCGCGGGTGAAGGAGCGATAGGGAGAAAGATCCGACCGGCTGAACTGATCCATGGCAGATGACCCCGTAACCCGAGCGGATTTTGGCCCGCCCTTTGGCGCTTTACGCGTTGCGCGCGGCTTTTTCCTCAAGCCCAGACTGTGCCGTGCGGCGTGCAAGCTCGGCGAGCACGTTGTCTAGTGGAATATCGGCAAGGCGCAAGACCACCAGAAGGTGGTAGATGAGATCGGCAGCTTCGCTGGTGATGGCGGATTGATCGCCCTCCATGGCAGCGATCACCGTTTCCACCGCCTCTTCGCCAAGCTTTTGCGAGGCTTTGGGCATACCCGCCAGCGACAGAGATGCGGTGTAGCTTTTGTCGACTGGGGCTGCCGCCCGTTCGGCAATGATGCCTTCCAGATCGTGAAGCGTGAAGCTCATAAAGCTCTCTCCGGTGCGGTCAGGTCATGCGCCCATCATACGCCCATCAGGCAGGGCGCATGGCGATGCCGGCATCCGTCATATGCTGTTTCACTTCGCCAATCGAGTAGGTGCCGAAGTGAAAAACGGAGGCGGCAAGTACCGCCGTGGCATGGCCGTCACGGACACCTTCCACGAAATGATCCTTGGTCCCGACCCCACCAGAGGCAATGACAGGTACGGTGACGGCATCGGCAATGGTGCGGGTAAGTTCCAGGTCGAAGCCGGCCTTTGTGCCGTCGCGATCCATGGAGGTGAGCAGAATCTCGCCTGCGCCGAGTTCAACGACCTCTTTGGCGTACTCGACGGCATCGATGCCCGTCGGATTGCGTCCACCATGGGTGAAGATTTCAAACCACTGAACCCCGGTTGGCGTACCGTCGTCCTTCACGGACCGTTTGGCGTCGATGGCGACCACGATGCACTGCGCTCCGAACTTTTCAGCGGCGCGGCGCACGAAATCACGGTCATGGACGGCAGCGGTGTTGATCGACACCTTGTCGGCGCCTGCTTTCAGGAGGTTGCGGATATCCTCCAACGTGCGCACGCCGCCACCGACCGTGACGGGCATAAAGCAGTGCTCGGCGGTTTCGCGCACCACGTCGAGGATGATGCCGCGATCTTCATGGCTTGCGGTAATATCAAGGAAGCAAAGCTCGTCGGCGCCGGCAGCGTCATAGGCTTTCGCAGCTTCAACCGGATCGCCGGCATCAACGAGATCGACAAAGTTCACGCCTTTGACGACGCGGCCATCTTTGACGTCGAGGCAGGGAATAACGCGGGGTTTTAGGGACATTCGGAACTTCTTGAGCCTAATGCTTTGAATTCTTGCTTGAAACGATTGCCCAAAGGCGGTCGGCACAGACCGATAGCACGCAACCTGCTAGAGTACCTACCACCAAGAGAAGCATTACGGTTGCCGCAGTATGCCAATTCTGGATCGCGTAACGAGCCAAGGGATGGAGAATTGCGAGTGGCAGAGAGGCTCCAGCGACCAGCCTGATGAAGAAGGATACATTTGAAAGCTGGTCTGCGTCAGATCCAAACAAAACCCGATCAATCAAGACCTTGAGCCGAACCCAGGCATGCAAAATCGCGGTCAAAAACTCCAACTATTGTTGCCCTCTGCCCGGTGCCACCTGGCCCGATCTGCAAGAAATCGTGAACAATGGAAACAACAAAGACCAGCCGAACCGTGACGCAAAAGAGGGCCGTCTACTCCGCCGCCTGCGCTGCCGACGCGCCCGGCAACGTCCCGTTGACCACATAGGCCAGGATGTCGGCGACCTGCCCTGGCTCACGGGCGACGGCAAGGGCGGCGGCGTCCACCTCTTTCAGCGCATGATCATGCTCGGGCAGTTGCACGACGATGATGGATTTTCCGAGCGCCGCTGCGTAGCCAGCATCAAAGGCCGCGTTCCACTGGCGATATTTCTCACCGAACCGCACCACAACAATGTCCGCATCGGAAATGAGCGTGCGGGTGCGGATGGCGTTGACCATCGCTCCCTTGTGGTCGTGCCAGTATTTGTTGGGTTCAGCGCCCAGTATCTCCACGCCGCAATCATCGCTCGCCAAATGATCGGTCACGGGCGCTGAAAAGCGTACCGGGAGACCGGCAGCCTGGGTCGCCTGCTCGATTTCCTCGCGCCAGTCGGTGTGAATTTCGCCGGACAGGTAAACCGTCCAGGTTTTGGTGTTCGTCATACTCGTGTCCATTGCCAGCGCCGAAACAGGCGGTTCAGGCGTTTTCGCCGCGTTTCTTCAAAATCACATAGGTGATGGCGAGGCCGATCAGCGTGAGGATAGCCATCGGAACGGTCATGATAGCCCACTGGATCATGCCCATCAGCGATGTGGCCATGGCTTCCAAAAAGGCGTTTGGCCGCGCGCAGACGCCGACGATCTCGGGGAAGTTGATCTCGCAGCCCAGTGCTCGCGCGATCAGCTCACCAAAAAAGGCGCCGACAAGCGGAAACAGGCCGATGATCAGCACAAGCCCGATGGACCAGCGCCAAGCCCATCGTTTGGCTTCTTGTTCGCTGATACGCTCTTTGGAGCGCATGCGCAGGCTCATCAGATCGCTCCTAGAGTTGTCAGGGCCTCAGCCGGGTCGATGCGCCCATCATAAAGCGCCCGGCCGGAAATGGCACCTTCCAAGTGCGCGGTATCGGGCGCGGTCATGCGGCGGATGTCCTCCATGGAGGCAAGCCCACCTGACGCGACCACTGGAATGGACACAGAGTGGCCAAGGGCGATGGTCGCGTCCCAGTTGATGCCGGTCAGCACGCCATCGCGATCGATATCGGTGTAGACGATGGCGGCAACGCCGGCGTCCTCAAACGCCTTGGCAAGATCGGTCGCCAGCATGTCGGATGTTTCCGCCCAGCCCTCTACCGCAACTTTGCCATCGCGGGCATCGATGCCGACAACAATCTTTCCGGGATGGCGGCGCGCCGCCTCTTTCACCAATTCGGGGTTACGCACGGCAATCGTACCGAGGATCACGCGGGCGATGCCCTTGTCGAGCCAGGCCTCGATGGCGGCGTGATCACGGATACCGCCGCCCAGCTGAACGGGCATTGTGACCCGGCTTAGAATTGCGTCGACGGCAGCGCCATTTTGGCTCTCGCCGGCGAAGGCGCCGTTGAGGTCGACGACGTGCAGATGGGTGAAGCCCATGGCCTCAAAGTCAGCCGCCTGTTCGCCCGGATCGGTGTTGTAAACCGTGGCCTGATCCATCTCGCCCTTCTTCAGGCGCACGCAGACACCGTCCTTCAAATCGATGGCCGGGAAGAGAATCATTACGCAACCGTTTCGTTTACTTGGGCAGTCTCAGTCAGCTCGGGCGTCCAGGTGAGGAAGTTGCCAATGAGGGCGAGGCCCAGCGCCTGGCTTTTCTCCGGGTGGAACTGCGTTCCGACCAGATTGTCTCGCCCAACAATCGCCGTCACCGGTCCACCATAGTCGGCACGCGCGATAACGTCCGCCTCATTAGCCGCCTGCAGATGGTAGGAGTGAACGAAGTAGGCGTGCAGGCCATCCGGACCGGTCGGAATGCCCTCCAGGATGGGGTGTGGGCGCGTTTGCTCCAGCACATTCCAGCCCATATGCGGGATTTTCAGGCTCGGATCGGTCGGTTCAATGGCAGCCACATCGCCAGAAATCCAGCCAAATCCGTCTGTTACGCCATGCTCTAATCCGCGTTCCGCCATGAGCTGCATCCCGACGCAGATCCCGAGAAAGGGAACCTTCGTCACGGTCACCGCATGGAAGAGTGCCTGCTCCATTCCTGGCACCGCTGCGACGCCTGACCGGCAGTCTGCAAAGGCACCCACGCCCGGCAGGACCACCCGGTGAGCCTTTGCGACCACATCAGGGTCCGCCGTCACCTGTACGGTGGCATCAAGGCCTTTTTCGGCGACCACACGCTCAAAGGCCTTGCCGGCCGAGCGCAAATTGCCGGAGCCATAATCGATGATGGCAATCGATTCGGTCATGAAACGATGACTCACTGTGGCAGGCCGGGCAAGGCCGGCGGCTTGGAACTTGTGGGTCGCAGGACTGTGTGTTGCGGCGCTGGCGTCGCCGGTGTCGGACGCGGGTCGGTCGGTTCGGCGAGCCAGGTTGAAAAGAACTTGCGTTCGGCCTCGCGCTGGTTGCGCGCTTCGATGACGGCGATCTCGCGATAGCCTTTGCCTGCCATCATCTCCAGCCGAAGCTGGCCGGCCTCCACCATGATGATGAGCGCCAGAGCGATGGACAATGCGCCGGCTAACCAGGGTGCGAGCACCAGACCCAAAACCTGGATCGCACCACCCACGACGAGATAAAGCAGCAGCACAATCCAGAGCCGGCGGAGCAACATCCAGATGGGCGCGATTAGCAGAGCGGCCAGCGACCAGCCATGGCGGACGAACACCAGCTTTTCAGCACGCTCGGCAGCGGTACCGCCGGAGAGCGGTGGTTCAAAGACGGAGTAAAGCTTCATCGGCTCGTCTCCCTAAAGAACGCCCTTGGTCGTCGGCAGGTCGCCAGCGACACGGGGATCGATGGCCAGCGCATCACGCAGCGAACGCGCCACAGCCTTGAACAGGCTTTCGGCAATGTGGTGGCTGTTGGCACCATAGGCGCTTTCCATGTGCAGCGTGATACCAGCGTTCATGGCGAACGCCTGGAAGAACTCGCGCACCAGCTCGGTGTCGAACGTGCCGATCTTGGGTGCCGTGAACTCCACCCGCCAGACCAAGAATGGCCGGCCTGAGACATCAACCGCCGCGCGCGACAGCGCTTCGTCCATCGGCAAATCGATGGAAGCATAACGGCGGATGCCGCGCTTGTCGCCCAACGCTTCTTGGATCGCCTGACCCAACGTGATGCCGACATCCTCCACCAGATGGTGGTCGTCGATTTCCACATCGCCGGTCGCTTCCACCGTGATATCGACAAGCGAATGCTTGGCGAGTTGATCGAGCATATGTGCGAAGAAGCCAGCGCCGTTGAGCGTGATGGAGGACGCGCCGGTGCCATCGAGATCTACGGTCACTTTGACCGACGTCTCCTTGGTGGCGCGCTCAAGCGTGGCGGTGCGGGACATGGCAGGGCTCGCAAGACAATGGGGCTGGATAAAGGGATAGCAGATAGCGGGAGAAACAGCGTTTTCCTCTAGCAGTGCCGTCGTCCGGTTCCAAGCCTTGGAGGCTAACGACCGATCTGTTGGTTATCCGGCGGCTCCTGGCGGCGCGATGGTTTGCAATCGCCTTCATAGCCCTTACATCCGGTGAAAAGCCCTGATGGGCTAACGTTTGAAGGACCCTTTCATGACATTTCAGTCCCATACCGACGGATCGTCGGGACATCAAAGCATGCATGCGACCACCATCGTCACCGTTCGCAAGGGCGGCAAGGTTGTGGTGGCCGGCGATGGCCAGGTGTCGCTCGGCCAAACAATCATCAAAGGCAATGCCCGCAAGGTGCGCCGTTTGGCCGGCGGTGATGTGATTGCCGGGTTTGCTGGTGCAACGGCGGATGCGTTCACGCTGTTTGAGCGGCTAGAATCCAAGCTTGAGCAATATCCCGGCCAGTTGAAGCGCGCCGCCGTTGAACTTGCCAAGGATTGGCGCACCGACCGCTATCTGCGCCGCCTTGAGGCGATGATGCTGGTCGCCGACAAGGATGAAAGCCTGATTCTGACCGGCACCGGCGACGTGCTGGAGCCCGAAGACGGCATCATGGCCATCGGGTCTGGCGGCAATTATGCTTTGGCGGCGGCCCGCGCGCTCGCCGACAGCGACCATGGCGCCGAAGAGATCGCCAAGCGGGCGCTTACCATCGCGGCTGATATCTGCGTCTACACCAACCACAGCGTTGTTTCCGAAGTGATCGACGACGCGGCCTGATAAGCGAGCCAAACGAGCGACAGAGCCATGGATGAATTCGACCGCATAAAGGCAGGCGTTTCCGCCGGCATCATCACGCCCGACCAGGCGCAAGCTCTTCGGCAGTTGCCCGTCGCGCCGTCCGCGGAACAGTTTGCGGCGCTCGAAGCGAGCGATGAGCCTTTTGCCCTGTTTCGGGGGTTTCGCGATGTCTTTTTGGCGCTCGGTATCATCATTCTGGCGCTGGGTTTGGGCGGCGTCGCCTCGGAAGTCTTTGGCCTGCAAATCGATGGTGTTGTTGGCTTCGACGATGTCAGTCTAGCGCTCGGCCTGGCGGTCATCGCCTGGTTGGTGGCCGAATGGGTGACGGCGCGCCTGCGCATGCCGCTCGCCAGCCTGGTGACCTGTTTGGCCTTCACGTTCGCACTGGCCGTAGCCGCGACTTTGCTGCTCATTGCCACCGGTGCAATCTCCGACGGCGGCGATGCGCCGACGATCGCCTTAGCCCTGTTTTTCGCCCTGGCCGGTTTGGTCTTTTATGTCCGCTTCCGGCTGCCCTTTGCAATGCTGCTCATTGCTGGTGGCTCAGCCTTTGCCATCTACAACACCGTTGAGGCCGCGATGGGCGGCAATGCCGACGGAGTCTTTCAGTTCTTCGCCGGGATCACCGGTCTGATGGTGCTGGCGGTGGCACTTTCCTATGAGCTGCGTGATCCTGAACGGCGCAAACGCCAGTCGGAAAATGCCTTCTGGCTCCATCTTTTGGCGGCACCCTTGATCGTGTTCTCACTCGTTGGCGGGCTTGATGCGATGGACATTTCCAACACCTACGAAGCCGTGCGCGTGTTTCTGGTGGTTACGGTTCTTGGTCTGTTGGCCCTGCTGATCGATCGGCGGGCCTTCATCGTGTCGGCGCTTTTGTACCTGGGCGGCGCGATTGCTTACGCGATCAGCCAATCCGGCATGCCATCAAACGTGCAGTTTGCGGCGACGGCGCTGGTTCTGGGTATCATGATCGTTGCGCTCGCACTGGGCTGGCATCCGCTGCGACGGCTGTTTTTGGGCATCTTGCCGGCCGGCTTTTCCGCCCGGCTGCCCAATCCTGCCCAACCCGACACGCCGCACAGCGTGCATGGCTAGCCGGTTCTATGGCCATGTTTCACTTTGAGCCGGTCAAGCAAGAGCATCGCACGCTCCTGAAGGCGTGGTTGTCAGCGCCCCACGCTCAGGAATGGTGGGGCGATCCGGACAAGGAAATCCAGCTCATCTATGACGGCGAGAAAACCGGCGAATCGCGCGGGTTTATTGCCTCGGCCGATGGCGAGCTGTTCGCTTACATCCAGTGCTGGGCCTGTGAAGCCCAGCCAGCGGAGGCCATTGTCGATGAGCCCTGGGTGGCGGAACAAGCGCCGGGGACCATGGGTATTGATATCACCATCGGCCCACCCAACATGCTGGGCAAGGGCCTGGGGTCCAAGGCGGTGCGCGCGCTTGCCGATCAGCTTTTTGCCGACGGTGTGCCGCGCGTCATCATCGATCCCGATGCCAGCAATCTGCGCGCCGTGCGCGCCTACGAGAAGGCGGGTTTCTCCCGTTTTGACAGCTACACCAACCGCGATGGCTCGGTAACACTGCTGATGGAGCGGTTTCCTTCATCGGACACGACACCGACCCCTGCGACAGGATCCCGGACTACATGACCACTTTTTCTCCCCGCGAGATCGTTTCGGAACTCGACCGTTTCATCATCGGCCAGAAGGACGCCAAGCGCGCGGTCGCCATTGCGCTGCGCAACCGCTGGCGTCGTCAGCAGCTCGATGATGATCTCAAAGAAGAAGTTCTGCCGAAAAATATCCTCATGATCGGGCCGACCGGCGTCGGCAAGACGGAGATTTCCCGCCGTCTTGCCAAGCTTGCCAATGCGCCCTTTATCAAGGTGGAAGCCACCAAATTCACCGAGGTCGGCTATGTCGGCCGTGACGTGGAGCAGATCGTCCGCGATCTGGTGGAGTCGGCCATCGGCCTGGTGCGTGACCAGCGCCGCAAGCAAGTGCAGGCGCAAGCCCATATTGCCGCTGAAGACCGTGTGCTGGACGCGCTGGTGGGCGAAAACGCATCGCCTGCCACCCGCGACAGTTTCCGCAAGAAGCTGCGCGAGGGCGATCTCAACGAGAAAGAGATCGAGATCTCCGTGCGCGACACCGGTGGCGGGGCGCCAATGATCGAGATCCCGGGCATGCCGGGCGCGAACATGGGCATGATCAATATGTCCGATATGCTCGGTAAAGCCTTTGGCGGCCAGCGCACCAAGAAGCGCCGGGTCTCTGTGGCCGAAAGCCACGACATCCTGCTTGCCGAGGAGTCCGACAAGCTGCTCGATGATGATGAGATTACCGCTGAGGCCATCAAGCTGACCGAAAACAACGGCATCGTGTTTTTGGATGAGATCGACAAGATCGCCTCAAACGCTGGCCGCGGCGGCGATGTTTCCCGCGAAGGCGTGCAGCGTGATCTGCTTCCGCTGGTCGAAGGTACCACGGTGGCGACCAAGTATGGGCCGGTGAAGAGCGACCACATCCTCTTCATTGCCTCTGGCGCGTTCCACGTCGCCAAGCCGTCGGACCTGTTGCCGGAACTGCAAGGCCGTCTGCCAATCCGGGTCGAACTACGCGCGCTCAACAAGGATGATTTCCGCCAGATTCTCTCAGACACCGAGGCGAGCCTCATCAAACAGTATGTGGCACTGATGGGCACTGAGGGTCTGACGATCAATTTTACCGACGATGCCATTGATGCGATTGCCGACATCGCGGTGAGCCTGAATGGCTCGGTCGAAAACATCGGCGCGCGACGGCTTCAGACCGTAATGGAGCGCATTCTGGATGAGATTTCCTTCACCGCGCCTGATCGCTCAGGCGAGGAAATCACCATCGATGCGGCGCATGTGAACGACAATATCGGCGATCTGGCCAAGAACACCGATCTGTCGCGCTACATTCTGTAGCCTTCAGTCGGCGTCGTTTTCTCGGCGCGAGGGCTTTTGCGGCTCCAGAGCCGGGGCCGTGCCATCGATCAGCATGTCGATGACGTTTTCCAGGTAAATGCAGTCGGCCGGCGAAAGCTGGCCGATGCGCTGCGCCATGTGGTTGGCGAGCCGTGTGGCCTCCGGCGGAAGCCTGACCGTGTCGATGATCACACGCGGATCAGACAGGAGCGCTAGGCGTTCCAGCTCATCGGCATCATCCCAAATGAGGTTGAAGTAGCCGACCAGCCGCTGGACGAAACCCCAGTTAGGCAGGCCGCGCTTGCCGTACTCCATGGATGAGAGGTAGGCGCTGGAGACGCCGAGTGCGGTGGCCATGTCGCGCTGGGTGATCCCGCGTTCGGCCCGTAAGGACCGGAGCTTTTCGCCAAGCGGGGTAAGAGCGCGGCTTGCCATGGCCCTCAAGCCTTTTTGGCCCGCAGGCGTACATAGAGCGCGCCTTCGCCGCCATGGCTGATATGGGCCGGCTCAACCCCCAAAACGGCCGAGCGCATATCGGCGCTGGCCAGCCATTGTGGGACGGCGCGGCGCAAAATCCCTGATCCGACCGCCCAGGGCGGCGCGTCGGGATGCGGCTTGGCCTGTCGGCTGCCCTTGCCGGTGATCACCAAAACCGTGCGATCGCCTCTTGCATGGGCGCGCCAGATGAAGGCGCGCAGGGCATCCTGCGCTTCGTGCTGGCGCATGCCGTGCAGATCGATGCGCGAATCGATCGGCGTTCGTCCGCGCGCAATCCGGCTTTTGGTTTTTCGATCAAGATCAACGAGCGGCGGCTGGGGAGCTCCATTGATCTTGAGTTTCTTGGGTTTTTCGGCCGGCGGCGGCGTGTGCGCATAGGCTTTGTGGCCCTTGGCATGATGCGCTATCGCGCCATGCGCCGGTTCTGCCGGTCTGTTTGTGCGCGTGCGAACGGGCTCATCGACCAATTCCGCCAATGCCTGGGAGTAACGCAGGCGCTGGTCAGCGCTTAGGGGATCAACGGTGGTTTTGACGCGATCCCACAGACCGACATCGGTCTGTCCGGCATCTTTGGCTGGTTTGGCGTTTCGCTTCTTCTTCGCCATCCTCAACCACCGGGGTTTAACGGCACGAGCAGCGTGAAGGTCACCGGCTGATTGATCTGCCCGGCAAGACTGCCAGCTGCTTCACCAGACCCGATGAAAAGATCACCACGCGCCGGGCCGATGATGGCCGAGCCAGTATCCTGGGCAATCACCAGGCGTCGCAACGGCTCATTTGATCCAGGGAGGGGGTCGGGCGAGGAAATGAAAACTGGTGTCCCGAAGGTGTGCAGATGGCGGTCCACAGCGAGACTGCGTCCCGCGGTTAGCGGAACGTTTGCGGCCGCAATCGGTCCGGCGTCTCGGTCCGTGTCACCAGAAAGGGCGAAGAAGATGTAGGAGCGATTCGACGCGAGAACGTTGTCGCGCGCCTCCGGATCAGCGTCGAACAGCCAGGCACGAAGCGCGTCCATTGTCACGTCTTCAAGCGCCATCTCGCCTTGCTCAACGAGCGTTCGACCAATGGGCGTGTAGGCGTGGCCTGACTTGCCGGCAAAGTTCAAACGCTGGACCGACCCGTCGGTCATGGCGAGGCGTGCTGAACCCTGAATGTGGATGAAAAAGGCGTCGACAGGGTTGTCGAGCCAGACCAGCTCAAGCCCCTGGCCGTCGAGTGCGCCGGCCATGATTTCGGCGCGGTCTGGGAAGGCTTCAAAGCCGTCGGCCGTTGCGCGTCCCCACGTCACCTCGTCATTGATGCCAAGGGCGCGGGAATCATCGGCCAACTCCAGCAGGTCGGGCGGGCGAGCGTGAAGGGGATATTGGAAGCGCTCGGTGCGCTCAAAGGATGCCTCGACCCGGGGTTCAAAGTAACCGGTTAGGCGCCCGGAGGCTTCAATGCGTACGGGCTGGAAATGCTTCTCGAAGAAACTGCGGGGGTCGTCGGCTGCGTCGTCGATCAGCGGGCAGAGCGCTGCAAGTGCATCGCCCTCCACGCCAGCGGGTCGGGTGCGCGGCGGGCGCTGGGTCATCTGCGCGCAGGAACGCGCGAAGGCCTGCAGCGCGGCAGCGTGGTCATCGGCCGCCCAGCCGTCCAGGTCGGAGAAGCTAATGGAGGTCTGACCGGCGGGGAAACCGGCCCGGCCCAGATCAGCGGCCTGCGCGGCAACGACGTTCAAATTGGTCGATGGTGAGGAAGGTCCGGGGAGCATGGGCACAAGGCCTAGCATGAGCCCGGCGGCAAGTGCCACGCAGCCACGGATGGGCTCCCACACCTTGCCGCCTCTCGCCCCCTTTTAGCCGTTTGTCCTAGGTCGCTTCGGTGGCGACCAGCTTCCAGTTCGGATTGTCCGCTCGCACGTCACGGGCAAACGTCCAAATGTCTGTCATCTCGGTGACCTCGGATGGATCGCCATCGATGACGCGACCATCAGAATCCTTGGTCACAGAGATCAGCTGGCTTTTGAACCGCAAGGTGATCTGCGCGATGTCGCCAGCAAGTTCAGCTTCCACAATGTCGGACTTGTCGAGGCCGATGAACGTAAAGTCCACCGTCTCGCCGGCCGTGTTGCGATCATCGATCGCTTTGACGAATCCAGCATAGACTTCCTCATCAAGGAGCGGCTGCAAGGTTGCCTTGTCGCCCGATGCGAAGGCAGTCACGATCATCTCATAGGCCAGACGGCCGCCATCGATGAATTCGCGCGCATTGAAATGCGGGTCGGTCGAAAGGAGTGTCTTCAGCGCGGTTTCAACGGCCGAGCCGGGTTTCACGACGCCACCGATTTGGTCGTCTGGGTCCGGCGCATCCTGGCGAGCGCGAGCTGTCGGCAAGGTGACGACTTTGTCGCCCCCTGTTTCGGCTTCCTCGCGGGCCGAATAGGGATCAAAGGGCGGGCGCTCATGACCAGTACGCCGGCCAAGGACCGAGCGCAGCCGGAAAAAGATCACCACCGCGATGGCGAGAAAGAAGAGTGTATAAATATCCACCGGCGTTACCGTTCCGGCCTGACAGGTGCTTTTTGCACCGCCATCCGGACCTCGTGTTGGTTTAACGGGACTGGTTTCTAATGTAGGTGCGTTTCAAGCAGCATCCAGAGGCCGGCGCAAGCGGATTGCACTGCGATTGTGCGCCGCAATGGCCTGTTCGATGCATTTGCCGCTATCGCAGGGCCTGCGCGAGCGTTAAGCTGCTTGCATCTTCCTAGCATGCTTCCCATGTGGACCCCATGCCTTTTGCCTTTGTTTTTTTGCTTCTGATCTTTTTGGAAATTGCCGGATTCGTCGCCATGGCGAACGCGGTCGGCCTGCTTGGTGTGTTTGCGCTGGTGATTCTAGGCATGCTTGCCGGGGGTCTCATCATCCGGACCATCGGGGTGGCAAGCGTTGTGCGCATGCAGGAGCGGGCAGAACGCGGAGAAACGGTAGGCCAGGAACTTGGCGGGCTAGTGCTCGGCTTTCTGGGCGGCGTCTTTCTGATCATCCCTGGGTTTCTGACGGACCTTATTGGCCTGCTTTTGTTGATCAAGCCGATCCAAACGCTGGTTTGGCCGCGCTATGGCCGCCAGATGACCAACCGCATGCCGCCGATGGATGGCCGTTGGCAATCTCCGGGCAGGCCCCAACGACCTCAAGCTGATAAAACGGTTGTGATTGACGCAGAAGCAACGAACGAAGAGCGGCCTGCTGCCGGGCGTCCCAATGGCAATCCCTGGGCAGCCTGACGGGGTATTGCTGGCCTAAGGGCGCAATCGATACAGCTTATGGGTGTGATAGCGACGTATTGCCGCCTGAGCATTGTTTTGCCTTCATCTGGCAAAAGCTTGCCGCCCGCCGGGCAAAGTGTTAGCGAGCGCCACACCGTTTCTTGACGGATGGGTTGAGCCGCCCGTTTGGCGTGTTTCCCAGGGCCGTCCGATCCGCCCTCATCTTGCAGAGTTCTAGGAATAGCGAACACATTCATGTCTGACAGCAACGACAAAGACGCACCCAAAGAGGAAGACGCAGCCAACGCCGATGAGGCCAAAGCTGAAAACGGCGCAACCAATGGTGGTGGCGCTGCTGCTGCTGCTGCGGCTGCCACAGCTGCGGCACAACCAGCCGGAGCTGCCGGTCAGGGCGCACAGACCGCACCGCGCTTCCAAGCGCTGGCGCAGTACATCAAAGATCTGTCGGTTGAAAACCCGAACGCGCCGGATTCCTTCCGCAACAAGACTCAGCCGAAAATCGACATCAATGTTTCGGTCGGCGTGAACCCGAAGGCTGAAGGCACACACGAAGTTGTGCTGAAGCTGGAAGCCAAGGCTGGTGCCGGCAAAGACATGCTGTTTGCCGTGGAACTTGCCTATGCTGGTCTCTTCCGACTGGCCAACATGACTCAGGAGCAGGGCCAGGTCGCGCTGATGATCGAAGCGCCGCGCCTTCTGTTCCCATTTGCCCGCGAAATTCTGGCGAACGCTACACGTCAGGCTGGTTTCCCGCCGCTGATGCTCGATCCTGTGGACTTCCTCGCCCTCTATCGTCAGCGTGCCATGCAGCAACAGCAAGGTCGCCAAGCGGCGAGCTAAGCGCTTGATCTTTTTGGTCTGTTATCAACCGGGCAGGTCTCCTGCCCGGTTTTTTCACGCCTGAAGGACAGGTCGGGATCAGTTTTTGATGTAACGGTTCCAGATTGCGTCTTCGCCGAGCGTTTCGAGGAAAGCGGCGTGGGCTGCTTCTTCCTCTTCGCTTACCAAGCGCTGCAAGGGACGGGCTCGCTCCGCCAATGGGGCATCGGCAGCAAGACGGGTCGCCGTGTTTTCGCCAAACCGCATCGCCGTCTGCCGAGCGCCGATCAGCTCGACATAAACGTCCGCCAGCAACTGCGTGTCGAGCAGGGCGTTGTGCTTGGTACGTGCCGACAGATCGATGCCGAAGCGCACGCACAATGCATCAAGGGAATTGTCTGAGCCAGGGAACTTACGCCTGGCGATCGCGACCGTGTCGATCATGCGCTCGAATGACATAGGTTGCAGATCGCAGCGCTCAAGCTCGGCGTTCACAAAACCGAAATCAAACATGGCGTTGTGGGCCACCAGACGGTCAGTGCCGATGAAATCGACCCATTTGTCCGCGATGCTATCAAACAAGGGCTTATCGGCGAGAAATGCATCCGAGAGCCCATGAACCTTTTCAGCTTCCGGTGGCATGGTGATGGTCGGGTTCACATACTCGTGGAAGGTCGCGCCGGTCGGCACGTAATCGACCATTTCCACAGCCGCTATCTCACAGATGCGGTCGCCGTCGCGGGCGCGGAGGCCGGTGGTCTCAACGTCGAAAATGATTTCTCGCATGGGGCCAACCATGCCAAACAGGTTGCCTGATGGGAATCCCGAGCGGTCAGTTTATGCTCACCTTTCGGCGGCCAGCTTTTTCAAGTCTTTCGAGATGTCTGAAACCTGTTCGCGCGCGGCGTCTCTGCCATGGTCGGTCGAAACCAGATAGTCGGCGCGCGCCTTCTTCTCTGCCTGCGGCATCTGACGGGCGATCAGCATGTCGGCGGTTTCCCGCGTCATGCCTGGACGGGCCATGAGCCGCTCCATCTGAGTGGCCGGTTCGCAATGGGTGACGATCACCTTATCCATGCGGTCATCGCCGCCGGTCTCGAAGAGGAGCGGAATGTCGAACAGCATTATCGTGTGACCGCCGGCCTCGGCCTCTGCAATGGCTTTTTCTTCGCGCGCATGAACCAGCGGGTGGACGATGGCTTCCAGTTTGGCGAGGAGTGAGGCGTCATCGGCCAGCGCTTCCTTGAGAGCCGGGCGATCGACGATGCCTTCGCTAATGGCTGTGGGAATCAACGCGCCGACGGGTTCAACGCCTTCGGCCTGGTAGATGGCATGAACGGCGGCGTCGGCGTCATGCACCGGTACACCTGCATCGGCGAAAAGCTGGGCCGTCGTTGACTTGCCGGTGGCAATGGAGCCTGTCAGACCGACGCGTAACATCATTTAAGTCGTTGTTTTTGAATGTAAATCATCGATGATGATCTGCCGCAGCTCGTCGGTGACGGCCGGCTTGACGCCAAACCACCGCTGAAACCCCGGAACGGCCTGATGCAAAAGCATACCAAGGCCATCAACCGTCGGGTGACCGCGCTCTCTGGCCTGTTTCAGGAGGTCGGTTTCAAGCGGCGTGTAGACAATGTCAGCAACTGTTGCGCCGCTGGCGAACGCATCCACCGGCGCATCGAGCGGTGGCTGGCCCTGCATGCCGAGCGCGGTGGTGTTGATGATCAACCCCGCATCGCCGGCATGCCCGCCAAATGCGCCGAGAGTACCGGCGCGGACTTTGTCCGCCCCGAAGACAGCATTGAAGTGAACGGCGAGCCTCTCGGCTCTATCTTGGGTCCGGTTCAACAATGTGATGCGATCAAGGCCTAGAACCAACAGGGCATCGATGATCGCGCGGGCGGCGCCACCGGCACCCAGAATGAGGGCGTTGTCAGCGTTGGGATGGCTGGTCCAGTTTGGCGCCTGATCGGCAAGGTTTGCTATGAAGCCTTCGCCATCGGTGCTTGTGCCGCAAAGCTCGCCGTTGTCCAGCCAAAGCGTGTTCACTGCGCCAAGGCGGGCAGCATGGTCTTCGACATGGGCACAAGCCGCGAGAGCCGTTTCCTTGTGAGGGATCGTGACGTTCGCGCCGACAAGGCCATGGTCGGCAAAACGTGCGAACCAATCAATTGCATCTGTCGGATCGACGGCGATGGGCTCATAGCTTCCGTCGATTCGGTAGGTCTTGAGCCATTTTCCATGGATCAACGGTGATCGGGAGTGGCTGATCGGCCAACCGAGGACCGCGGCACGGATTGTCATGGCTGGCCTCCGGAAACAATCGGATCAATGCCCTGGTCCCGCAGGGCGGCAAGAAGTGGCAGAAGTGGCAGGCCGAGAATGGTGAAATAGTCGCCATCAATGCGCTCAAAGAGCGCCGCGCCCAGCTCCTCCAAGCGGTAGGCACCGACACTTTGGGTCGCCGCATCGCCCGCTTTGGCTAGATAGGCTTCGATGGTTTCGGCGCTTAGGGGCCGCATGGTGAGTGCGGCGCGGTCATGGCCGGTCCAGAGGGTTTGGCCGTTTTTGACCAGCGCTGCGGCTGAGGTGAGATGATGCACCGAGCTCTGAAGGCGCTGGAGTTTCCTGGCTGCTGCTTCGCCGCTGGGCGCTTTATGGAGCACGCCGCCATCATGATCGAGCACCTGATCGGCGCCGATCACCCAAGCGTCGGGATTGGTTTTGGAGACATGAACGGCCTTGGCAACGGCCAGCGACTGGGCAAGGTGCGCTGGCGATTTCCCTTTGAGCTCGCTCTCAAGTGCTCGCTCGTCCACATTTGCCGGCTCCACCTCTAGGGAAAGACCAGCGCCTTCCAGCAGGTTGCGGCGGATCGGCGAGCCAGATGCAAGGATGAGCCGGGCGCTCACAGGGCCTGCTCCTCTTCCTTGTGCTCACGGTAGCGGGTGAGTATCGCCGCAGCCGTCTCTTCAATGGAGCGGCGGGATACGTCGATGACAGGCCAACCCTGGCGGGTGCAAAGGCGGCGGGCATTGGCGATCTCGGCGGCCACGCGCGCCTTGTCGGTGTAGTCGCTTTCGTCGGGCTGTCCGGTGTCGGCCAGAATCCGGTTGCGCCGGATCTGGATAATGCGGTCGGTCTTGGCGGTGAGGCCAACCACGAAGGCCGTCGTCGGCTGGATCAGCTCCTCAGGCAAGTCGACGCCTGGAACCAGCGGGTAGTTTGCCGTTCGATAGCCACGGTGGGCCAGATAGATGGATGTCGGGGTTTTCGACGTGCGCGAAATGCCGACCAGCACAATATCCGCCTGATCGAGATTGGGCGGCAGCGCGCCATCGTCATGCGCAATCGTAAAATTCATGGCTTCGATGCGCTGGAAATAGTCCTGGTCGAGCACGTGCTGCGCGCCGATGGTCGGCGCAGCGAAGTCTCCAAGATAGGATTGGAAGACGGCGTTAACCGGATCAAGAACGGAAACGACCGGTACGGGGATCGCCTGGCAGCGCTCCGCGAGGCGGCCAGCAAGATCGGGATCGACAATTGTGTAGAGAACGATCCCGGGGGCCTGCTCCACCGAGGCCACGATCCGATCAATCTGCTGCGGATCGCGGACCATAACGTAGCTGTGCTCGATGGCGCGCGCGGTGGGATAACGCGATGCGACCGCCCGTGAGACGGTCGAAAGGGTCTCACCGGTGGAGTCGGACACAAGATGTAGGTGGAAAAAGCGCGGCGAGGCAGATGTCAACGGAGGCTGGCCCTGTCGGCGGATGGGTGTGGATGAACGTGCCCAGAATACGGTGCTGGTATTCAGGCGGGATGCTTATGAGCCGATTTGAGGGTGATGTCCAAAATCATCGCCCAGTTTGTTCATGGTGTCGCTGGGCCGATTGTGACGGTGAAGAATTTGCGCAAGCTGGTGACGGTGTGTGGAAAAGTGTGGATGAGGTGCTTTCTGGGCGGCTCAGCTCTCTTCGCGGGGATCAGCGATAGGGTCATTAGGTCTGATGGGCATCGCGTTAACGCTTTGTTAAGACTTAGGTCATCGGCTTTGGTGATCGAGGATTGAATAGGTTCTCAAAGGCCAAAGATTTTTGGGATTGATCCACGGGTAAATCGGGCGTTTTTGAGCGTTCGCTGTGTCCGGATGTGGGACGAAGTTATGAGTCTTTTCCACGGCTAATAAAAAGATGGTCCTCTTTTCAAGAGAGGATTTATTTTTTGCTGTGCGGAGAGTTTGAAGCGAGAATGGCAGTGAAAAGGAAGTGTGGTGTCTGAACGGCTGTTGTTGAATGTGCTGCGGGGCCAAACAGGCACGCGGATGCCGATCTGGATGATGCGGCAGGCTGGTCGTTACTTGCCGGAGTATCGGCAAACGCGGGCCCAGGCGGGGTCGTTTTTGGACCTTTGCTACAATCCGGAACTTGCCTGTGAGGTGACGCTTCAGCCTATCCGCCGGTTTGGCTTTGATGGGTCGATACTCTTTTCCGACATCCTGGTCGTGCCACATGCGTTGGGCCAGGATGTGCGCTTTGAGGAGGGGATCGGGCCGATCCTGCCGGCGATGGGCGTCGAGGAGATCGATGCGATGATCGCGCGTTTTGGCGATGACCCGTCGTCGTTTGATCGGCATCTTGATCCTGTGATCGAGACGGTAGAGCGCCTTCGCGCAGCGCTTCCTGATGAGGTGACCTTGCTGGGGTTTTGCGGCGCGCCTTGGACGGTGGCGACCTATATGGTTGGTGGACGCGGCAGCCCTGATCAGGCCAAAGCCCGCTTGTTTGCGCTCCAGAAGCCAGACGCGTTTGCTCGTCTTATCGATCTGCTGGTTAAGGCGTCCGAGCGGTATCTTTCCCGACAGATTGAAGCCGGTGTCGATGCGGTACAGATCTTCGACAGTTGGGCGGGATCGCTGAGTCCGTCTAGTTATGAGCGTTGGACCGTCGACCCCATCAAGAGAATGACCGCAGGACTCAGGCGTTCCCATGCTGACACGCCAGTTATTGGGTTCGCCAAGGGAGCCATGCATGATCTTGGACGATTCGTTGCCGAAACGGGCGTTCAAACGGTTGGCCTGGATTGGACAATCGACGTTGCGGCCGCTCGCAAGCAAGTTCCGTCATCGATGGTGACGCAAGGCAACATCGATCCCCAACTGATGATCGTGGGCGGTGCCGCTTTGGATGCCGCGGTGGACCGCATGAAGGAAGGCGCGGCTGGTTTGCCGCATGTCGCCAACTTGGGCCATGGCATCACACCGGATGGACGCATTGAGAATGTTGAGCGTTTTATCGCGCGGGTGCGAGAGGGTTCCTGATGGGTCCTGAGGTTCTCGGCCATGGCTAACGATTCGGAGGCGCAACAAGCCAGAAAACTCGGTGAACCCACAAGGGTCGCTCAATGGGGTGGTCATCTTCTTGCGACTGGGATTTTAGCTGGTGCGATTGGGCTTCTGGTGTGGCTTTTGCCGTCTGGTGCTTACCTCTGGATGAAGGCACTGCACGTCATCGCCGTGATCGCCTGGATGGCAGGGCTTCTCTATTTGCCTCGACTTTTTGTTTATCACACGGAGGCGGGCGTTGGCTCGCCGCAGGCTGAAACGTTCAAGGTCATGGAGCGTCGCCTCATGAAGGCGATCATGACGCCGGCGATGATTGTCGCGACTCTTACCGGTTTCTGGATAGCGATTGCCGTTTTTCAATTTCAGGGCGGCTGGCTGCATGGCAAGCTCGTGCTGATCTTCGGGCTTTACGCAGTTCATGGACATCTGGCAGCCAGCGTACGCCGGTTTGCCGCTGATAGGCTGACGCGGTCCAGTCGGTACTGGCGCTTCATGAACGAGGTGCCGACACTGTTGATGATCGTCATCGTTATCTTGGTGATCGTGAAGCCGTGGAGTGGCTAGGTTGGGCGGTCGCTTCCCGGAGAATGGGTCGCACCGAGCAATCGGTTTCGGACTCTTGATAAACGGCAGCGGCTGGCCTAAATGACGGTCAGGCAGTTTTGCACCGCGTTCTTCACTTCCCCGACCTTTGATCCGTCAAACCTGAAGATCCTTGGCCTTCCCATTCCGGGCGAGCCGTGCAGCGCTGATGCGGGCATTCGTCCCGCGCACCTATCTCCCGCCTTTGCCTCCTGATCGTTTCGATCGCCTCCGCCGCCCAGCCTTATGACAGGCCGGTGGCCGACCAGAAAAATCACCAGACCCCTAATGGAAGAAATTCGCCTCCAGGCCCTCAAAACCAAATCCCCGACCGATCTTCTGGCTCTTGCTGAAGAGTTGGAGGTGGAGGGTGCCAGCGCCCTGCGAACGCAGGAACTGATGTTTGCTATCTTGAAGCGTTATGCCGATCGCGATGTTGAGATCGTCGGTGAAGGCGTTCTGGAAGTCCTTCAGGATGGGTTTGGTTTTCTCCGCTCGCCGGAGGCCAACTATCTTCCCGGTCCTGACGACATTTATGTTTCGCCGACCCAGATCCGCAAATTCTCATTGCGCACTGGCGATACGGTGGAAGGCATTATTCGCAGTCCCAAGGACGGTGAGCGCTACTTCGCCCTGGTGAAACTGAACACGATCAACTTTGCCGATCCGGAGAAGGCGCGGCACAAGGTTCATTTCGACAATCTGACGCCGCTCTATCCCGATGAGCGCTTCAAGATGGAAATAGACGATCCGACCGTGAAGGATCGTTCAGCACGCGTTATCGACATGGTGGCACCGATCGGTAAAGGCCAGCGTGCTTTGATCGTTGCGCCTCCGCGTACCGGTAAGACGACGCTGATGCAGAACATCGCGCATTCCATCACGACGAATCACCCGGAATGCTTCCTTCTGGTGTTGCTCATCGATGAGCGGCCAGAAGAGGTGACCGATATGCAGCGCTCGGTGCGTGGCGAGGTCGTTTCCTCGACATTCGATGAGCCCGCGCAGCGCCACGTGCAGGTTGCCGAAATGGTGATCGAGAAGGCCAAGCGTTTGGTCGAGCATGGCCGCGATGTGGTCATTTTGCTGGACAACATCACGCGCCTCGGCCGTGCCTACAACACCGTGGTTCCGTCGTCGGGCAAGGTGCTGACCGGTGGTGTTGATGCCAACGCGCTTCAGCGTCCCAAGCGCTTCTTTGGCGCCGCCCGTAACATTGAAGAAGGCGGTTCCCTCACCATCATTTCAACCGCGCTTGTCGATACCGGCAGCCGCATGGATGAGGTGATCTTCGAAGAGTTCAAGGGCACGGGTAACTGCGAGATCGTTCTGGACCGTAAAGTCTCCGATAAGCGTGTCTTCCCGGCGATCGACATCCTCAAGTCCGGCACCCGGAAGGAAGAGCTTCTTGTACCGAAGGGCGATCTTCAGAAGATGTTCGTTCTGCGGCGTATCTTGTCGTCTATGGGAACGGTTGATGCGGTCGAGTTCCTGCTCGACAAGCTGAAGGCGACCAAGACGAACGCTGAATTCTTCGATACGATGAACACTTAGGGCCAGAGGATTGGTCGACATAAACGGCCGATCGATTTGGAGCTGGAACAATGGCGGAATCACGGACGGTTGCGGCTCTGTCGTCCGGCCTTGTTCCGTCGGGCGTTGCCGTTATTCGTGTGTCGGGGTCCAGGGTTCGATTCGCTCTCGAAAGGATTGCCGGATTTGTTCCTGAGCCGCGCTACGCACAACGGTCGACGCTCTGTGATCCCAATAGCCAGGCACCGCTCGACGATGCCCTGGTTTTGTTTTTCCCTGGGCCTAACAGCTTCACTGGTGAGGACGTCGCCGAGTTGCATTGCCACGGCGGTCGTGCAGTCGTGGATGGCGTGCTGGCAGCGCTTTATGCGGTGCCTGGCATCGAACCCGCCGAGCCAGGTGAGTTCACCCGGCAGGCGTTTTTGAACGGCAAGATGGATCTCACGCAGGTTGAGGCCGTGGGTGATCTCATTCATGCGACGACAGCCAGCCAGCGCGATCAGGCGATGGGCCAGTTGGCTGGTCGCGGTCGCGATCGTGTTCTTGCATGGCAAGATGCCATCACAGATATGCGCGCTCTGATTGAGGCTGACCTGGATTTCTCTGATGAGGATGACGTGCCGGGCTCGGTTGTCGATTCGTTACCGGAACGGCTAGACGAGCTTATCGGCGAGCTTGAATGGGAAACTGAGAGCCATTGGTCGGAGCGGCTACGAGACGGGTTTCGCGTTATTTTGGCCGGCGCGCCAAATAGCGGAAAGTCCACACTGCTAAACGCTCTTGTGGAACGAGACGCGGCGCTGGTGTCATCGGAGGCGGGGACCACGCGGGATGTCATTGATGTTGCCATCGATATGGAAGGCCTTCCGATTGTGTTGAGCGATACGGCGGGTCTTCGTGATGAGCTTATGCCGGTGTCTGCCGTAGAGCAGATGGGAATCGAAAAGGCGCGGTTATTAATTGGTGACGCAGACTGTGTGGTTTGGCTGCTCGGTGGCGATGATATTGGCGCCGATTCAGCAACCCTTCCACTTGCCGATGATTGGATTCGGATCCGTTCCAAATCTGATCTTCTGGGCTCGAAGCGCGCTTGGGCAGATGATGTTCTCTTGGTTTCCGGTGTTTCCGGTGATGGACTGACAGAACTTCGTTTCGCTATCGCCAGTTCGATTCGTGAACGATATGAATTCGGTGGCAGGCCCGCGCAACAGGATGTGGCGCTGGATGCGAGGCGTCGCGAGGCGCTGACGTTGAGCTTAGAAGAGCTGAAGGAGGCCTCCCGGTTGCTTGGCCGCTCAGACCGGTCCTTGGACTTGGTGGCAGAGAGCCTGAGATCGGCGTCCTTCCATCTGGGTCGGATCACCGGGCACGTGGATGCAGAAGGTGTGCTCGATAGGCTTTTCTCGCGCTTTTGTATCGGGAAGTGACGGCGTTGTTACTGGGCGGGGTTGTGAGTGTTTCACGTGAAACATGCGCACTTCTTGGAATCCTGTTGGTGTTCGATTGACTCTTGATTCGGCTGTAAAAACGAGTCACCTGCATCAGCATCTTCTTGTTTTATCAGCTGGCTCTGTTTGGCGTTGGCCAAGCACAGCGACCTTGGAGCGCTTCGATGGCCCAACAGGGTGCGTCTAACGATTTGCCCTTCGATGTGATCGTCGTCGGCGGTGGCCATGCGGGCTGTGAGGCCGCCGCGGCCTCGGCACGCCTTGGCGCCCGAACCGCCCTTATCACGTTGAAGCTCGATGCCGTTGGCGTGATGAGTTGCAACCCGGCGATCGGTGGATTGGGCAAAGGCCATCTGGTTCGGGAGGTGGATGCACTCGATGGACTAATGGGACGTGTTGCCGATCAGGCAGGCATTCAGTTCCGTTTGCTCAATCGACGCAAAGGGCCAGCCGTCCAGGGTCCGCGTGCTCAGGCCGACCGCAAGCTCTATCGTGAAGCGATGCAAGCCGAGTTGGCAGCGCTTGAGGATCTCAGTCAAATTGAGGGCGAAGTAGCTGATTTGGTCGTCAGTATCTCTGGATCCGTGGAAGGCGTGTTGCTTGCAGACGGCCGAACGGTTCGCTCTGGTTCAGTTGTTCTGACAACTGGAACTTTCCTGGGCGGCCTCATTCATCTTGGTGAGAAGAGTTGGCCGGCAGGCCGGGTTGGGGAGGCACCATCCATAGCACTGGCCAATCGCTTGCGAGCGCTCGACTTGCCGATGGGCCGTTTGAAAACTGGTACCCCTCCCCGGCTGGATGGACGCACGATTGCGTGGGATCGCTTGGAGGAGCAGGCCGGTGATCCAGACCCGGTGCCGTTCTCGACTTTGACGGAAGCCATCACCACACCACAGGTCTCCTGCGCGATCACGCGGACAACGTCCGAGGTCCATAAGATCATCGAGGCTAATCTCAGTCGCTCGGCGATGTACTCCGGTAGGATCGACAGCCGAGGGCCGCGCTACTGTCCTTCGGTTGAAGACAAGATCGTTCGCTTCAAGGACCGTGAAAGCCATCAGATATTTCTGGAGCCTGAGGGTCTGGATGACCATACGGTTTATCCCAACGGCATCTCGACCAGCTTGCCGGAAGATGTCCAGGCGCAGATTGTTGCGGCTATTCCAGGCTTGGAAGAAGCTGTCATTTTGCAGCCAGGCTACGCGATAGAGTATGACCATATCGACCCTCGTGCCTTGGATCGGACATTGGCGTGCTTAGCCTTGCCTGGTCTGTTCCTGGCCGGCCAGATCAATGGGACCACGGGCTATGAGGAGGCTGCCGCGCAAGGTGTCGTTGCTGGTCTGAATGCGGCGCGTTCGGTTTCTGGTCATGACGGCATTCGATTCGCCCGTGAAACGAGCTACCTCGGCGTGATGATTGATGACCTTGTCACGCGTGGCGTGACAGAGCCCTATCGCATGTTCACCTCTCGTGCAGAATATCGTTTGCGGCTGCGGGCCGACAATGCCGATCAGAGGCTGACTCCGCTGGGCACCGAACTTGGTCTGGTAGGAAGTGAACGGGCAGCCGCTTACTTTGAGAAAGCCGATAGGTTGCAGGCGGCGCGATCGGCCTTTGAGGCGGCGAGTGCCTCTCCTCACGAGCTTGGTCAATCCGGCATGAGCTTGAAGCACGATGGTCGCCGTCGATCGGCTTTTGAAGTCCTGGGCTTTCCGCACGTGGAACTTGATGCGGTTCTCTCGGCCTGGCCGGAGCTTTCTGTCCATGAAAGGCCCGTGCTTGAACAATTGTCTGTCGATGCGACCTACGCGGTTTATGTCGAGCGACAGGATGCCGAGGTTCAGAATCTCCGGCGTGAGGAAGATACTGCTATCCCCACTGATTTGGATTATGGCGCGTTGCCGGGACTATCGAATGAGCTGCGACAAAGGCTCGAAGCCTCGCGACCGCAATCCTTGGCTGAAGCACGTCGGCTGGAAGGTATGACGCCCAGTGCACTAGCGTTGATCTTGGTTCATATCCGCAAGCTTGCGGCCTAGGCTTTGATTGATCTGTTGGGAGGCGCGGCGTGAACGATCGCGACGATGATCGATTCGGGCTCGAAATGGCCTCCGAACGATCAGGAGTGATGCTGGCTTCTGATGTTCAGGAATGTCTTCTGACCTACGCGGATCTGCTTCGTCGCTGGCAGGCCGCTCAGAATTTGGTTGGGCCGGATACGATTAAGGACCTCTGGACTCGGCATGTGGCGGACAGCCTGCAGCTGATACCCCTGATCAAGCAGGCCTTACGAGGTCGCGACCCAGAGACCCATTGTAGTACCGGTATCGACCTTGGTACAGGCGCCGGCCTGCCAGGCATGGTGCTGGCCATAGTTCTGTCGGACGACCAGGCGTCGTCACAGAACGTGTGTATGCATCTGATCGATTCCAATCAGCGCAAGTCCGCCTTTCTGCGCGCTTTTTCTCGTTAAACAAACACGCCGGTGACCGTGCACGGGCAGAGGATCGATGCTGTCAAAGCCGACGATATACCGGCCAACATCGTCACGGCCCGAGCCTTGGCACCACTCACCAAGCTCATTGCGTTGGCTGATCCGTGGCTCACAAGAGGCGCGACCGCTTTTTTTCACAAAGGTGGGGACACAGAGTCGGAGATCACGGCTTGGTCTGACGCGGCTGATTACAGTGTGGTACAGCATGTCAGTGTGATTGACCCGAACAGCCGTATCCTCCAGATTCGAAGGCTGGATGCGCCGTCATAAAGGCTCGACCGATGATGAACACGCCCCCCATTCCTCCCATTCATGGCCGTCCGCGGGTTATCACCGTGGCGAACCAGAAAGGCGGCGTTGGTAAGACGACGACGGCAATCAATCTGGGTACGGCGCTTGCTGCTATTGGGGAGCGTGTGGCGATCCTGGACCTTGACTCCCAGGGCAACGCGTCGACGGGCCTTGGTATTGCGGGCAAGGATCGCTCCGTGACGAGCTATGAGGTGATGGCCGGCGAGGCAGGGATCGAAGAGGCGATGATGCCAACGGTCGTTCCGGGCCTTTCAATTGTTCCCTCAACCGTTGATCTTTCCAGCCTTGAGATGGAAATTTCCAGCGACCCCCACCGCGCCTTGCGCCTTCGGTCTGCCCTCCATCGCTATCAGTCCGCCCAGTCAGCGCTCGCTGCTGACCAGCGCCTTTCCTACATTTTAGTGGATTGCCCACCGTCGCTCAGCTTGCTGACGGTCAACGCCATGGCAGCATCGCACGCCGTTCTGGTGCCGCTGCAATGTGAGTTCTTCGCGCTTGAGGGCCTGTCGCAGCTGCTTCGGACCGTCGATCAAGTGCGTGGCGCCTTGAACCCCGCCCTCATCATCCACGGCATCGCGCTCACCATGTTTGATGCGCGCAACAACCTTTCCTCTCAGGTGGTTGAGGATGTGCGCAAGGTGATGGGCGATAAGGTCTATGACACGATGATCCCGCGCAATGTTCGTCTATCAGAAGCGCCGAGCTATGGCCGCCCGGCAATTCTGTATGATTTCAAGTGCGCTGGCAGCCAGGCCTACGTCAAACTGGCGCAAGAAGTGATTGAGCGTGAGCGCCAGCTTCGCATGGCGGCGGCGTAATCCGCATGGCCGAAAGGGAGAGTGTGGCGATGGCCGATGATGCCTCCAAACGCCGGCTGGGACGTGGCCTCGCGGCGCTCATGGGTGATGCCGTGCCGGAATCGGTTGCTGTCGACCAGGCTCGACAAGCGCGTCGACTGCCCATTGAGCAGATTGAACCCAATCCACAGAACCCGCGCGGCACGTTTTCAGAAGAGGCTCTGGACGAGCTCACGGCCTCGATCCGGGAGAAGGGCGTCGTTCAGCCGCTCCTGGTGCGGATGCTTGACGAAGGCCGCTATGAGCTGATCGCTGGCGAGCGACGTTGGCGCGCGGCCCAGCGTGCTGGCCTTGATGCCGTGCCCGTGGTGGTGCGGGAGGTAACTGATCAGGAGTCGCTGGAACTCGCGATCATCGAGAACGTCCAGCGTGCCGATCTCAATGCGGTTGAAGAAGCGCTTGGCTATCAGCGTTTGATTGAAAGCTTTGAGTACACCCAGCAGGATCTGGCGACTGTGATCGGCAAAAGCCGCAGCCACATCGCCAACACGTTGCGTTTGTTGAAGCTGCCTGAAGGCGTGCAGAGCTATGTGTCGACCGGCGCTCTGTCTGCTGGCCATGCACGGCAATTGATCGGACGAGACGATGCGCCGGAATTGGCACGCCGTATTCTGGACGAAGGTTTGTCTGTCCGAGAGATTGAGCGGTTGGTGCAGGCTTTGGACGGCGCAGGAGACGAAGCTCCAGCTACATCGGCCAAGAAAGATAGCGCCAAAGCCGGTCGGGATGCTGATACGCGCGCTATCGAGGCAAAACTCTCTGACTTGTTGGGTCTTGGTGTGAGTCTCAAACCCAAGACCGATGGCTCTGGCGCCCTTACCATCCGTTATGCGACACTAGAGCAGTTGGATGATTTGCTGCGCCGTATTGGCGCGTAACACACTGTTTTTCTTATTAATTTCGACAGTCTGCTGTGTTCGCGTCGCATCGTCTGTTCCCGTGATGCGGGACGCTTAGGCTCGGGAACCTTGAGCGCGTCGCCCTTCGGAGGCGATGCGTAGCACCTGACGCTCCAGCCGGATCGGGCCGAGCCTAGGCCCAAGGCGTTGCTCTACGAGTGCCTGATCAAGCTCATCAATCGTTCGACGGATTTTCGCTGCGTTCCAGAGCGTTAAGGCGCGCTCAATGTGCGGCCGCCGTTTGAAAAACACCGGCGGACGGGCTCGACTCACCACGCTATTGGTTGAGCTTCCCCTATCTATATCGATTCGCATCCGTTCCAACTGCTGAGCGTGGCGCATAAGCATGCTGCCGAGCACCGAGGCGTCCACACCTTCGGACAGAGCGTGATGCATGGCGGTCAGGGCATCGGATGTGCGGCCGGCGAAGCTAAAGTCGGCCACGTCCATCATGCTGTGCGCGGCACTGTCGGTGAGGCATGCCTCGACATGGTCGATCGTGATGGTGCCGTCTTTCAGAGCATAAAGGCACAGCTTCTCAATTTCTGCCTTCGAAAGTGCATGGTCGGCGCCAAGCAAGCTCAAGACCGCCGTTTCCGCCTCTGATGAAATGGCCAGTGCGAACTGGCTACGGGTTTCGGCAAGCAATGCGGCAACGTCCCGGCGATCAGCGGCATAGCAAGCTATGGCGGCGCCGGCCTCGGTTTTTTCGATTCGGGATCGCAACGGATGTGACTTTTTCAGATCTCCTGCCAGGATGACGACCGTCGCCGCCTGTGGTGGCTGTGCCAGCAATTGTTCGACCGGTTTGACCAGTGCTTTGGGGTCGTCCATGCGGGCGACAACCACTTTGTTGCCGCCGAACATGGCCACGCTATCGGCCTCTTCGGCGATGCGTCCGGGTTCGGAATCCAAGATGTTGGGATCAAGATCGATGCACGCCATGGGATCGGGTGGATCGCCCGCCAGCGTTTTGATCAAAGCCTTGCCGCGGATCTGTACCCGGCCACGGTCAGGTCCGTGGATCAGAATGATGGGTTTGGCCGGATCGGGGCGATTAATGAACCGATCAATGGCTTGGCCTTTGATTTCGGCCATCGGTTTTAATCGGCGAGAGTAGCTGCGAGTTGCGCCTCGATGATCGCTGCAACCTCCCGCGCAGCGCGTGCCTGGGCGTCCTGCGCGGCGCGTTGATTGGCAAAACGCTGTTCCACCGAATCATACGACGCGTTGGAAAATACTGTGTTGGAGGCAAGCGGTTGATCTTCGCCAAGGACAAAAAGCTGATAAGTCGCGGTCACGCGCACCGAGCGCGCGAAAGCGGCACCCGTCCCACTGACACCGAGGGTCTCTTCGGCGCTCGTTGCCCGCAACGCCAAACGGTAGCGCGTCGGAGCTGCGCCACTGTCGACCCCAAAAAAGAGCTCGTTGCGCACAAGCTGGGTGACGCGATCGGCTGGCGGATCAATGCTGATGCCGGCAAGAGCTGCTCGGGTTGGTGACGCGTTTAGTCCAGACCCCGGCGCGGCATCCCCGTAAAGTGGGCGAACCTGGCACCCGGCCGCTCCGAGTGTGGCGACACCAAGACCGGCCAGTAGAAAACGACGTGAAATCAATGCTTTCGATGATCTAGACAACGAGATTCACAATCCTTTGCGGCACCACTATCACCCGTTTTGGAGTCGCGCCGTTCAAGAGCCTTTGGACTTCAGGGTCGTTCATGACCAACGCTTCCACCGTCTCTTTATCGGCGGATTTGGCCACGGTTATGTCACCACGCTTCTTACCGTTCACTTGGATCGGCAGGGTAAGGGTGTCATCCTCTAGCAGGGTGCTGTCAACCTCGCTCCACTGCTTGGTGGTCAACATGGTCTCGTGGCCAAGCTTGACCCATGCCTCTTCGGCCAAGTGGGGTGTCATGGGTTGCATCGCTTCAACCAGGAACGAGGCTGCTTCGCGCAGTGCCCAGTTCAGCCCCGGATCACTGTCATCTGATGCCAGCGCTTTACCAAGTTGGTTGGTCGCATCGTAGATGCGCGCCACCGCGCGGTTGAAGGCGAGCTTCTCGATATCGTCGGCGACCAGATGCAGCATGCGGTGCGATGTCTTGCGGAGCGAGAGAGCCGTTTCGCCGAACGTTTCGGGCTTTTCACCCTCCATGGCGGCCGTGCGCGCGGCAACATGCTGCACCAGGCGCCAAACGCGCTGAATGTGCCGGTGCGCGCCTTCGGCGCCAGCGTCGGTCCATTCGATATCGCGATCCGGCGGTGTGTCCGACAGCATGAACCAACGGGCGGTGTCCGCGCCGTAGGTCTCGATGATTGTCGTTGGGTCGACGACGTTCTTCTTCGACTTCGACATGGACTCGATTGAGCCGATGGTCACTCTCTCACCGGTGTCGACGTGGCGGGCCTTGCCATCCTCAACGATCACCTCCTCGGGGAACAGCCAGCGGCCATCCTCGCCCTTGAACGTTTCATGTGTGACCATGCCCTGCGTGAACAGGCCCTTGAACGGCTCGCTCATGTTGAGATGGCCAGTCGCTTTCATCGCGCGGGCGAAGAAGCGCGAATAAAGCAGGTGCAGAATCGCATGTTCCACGCCGCCAATGTACTGGTCCACCGGAAGCCAGGCGTTGGCGACATCCGGGATTGTCGGTGTCTCGGCCTTCGAGGCGGTGAAGCGTGCAAAGTACCAGGAGGAATCGACGAACGTGTCCATCGTGTCGGTTTCACGGCGTGCCGGCCCGTCACATTTTGGGCAGGGTACCTGCTTCCATGCGGGGTGGTGGTCGAGCGGGTTGCCTGGCTTGTCGAAAGTCACGTCGTCAGGAAGCTGAACCGGCAAATCTTCTTTTGGTACAGGTATGACACCGCAGGTCTCGCAGTGGATGACGGGGATTGGGCAGCCCCAGTAGCGTTGGCGCGAGATTCCCCAGTCGCGCAAGCGATACTGGGTAACGCCCTCACCCCATCCCTGGTCTTCGACAAAAGCGATGGTCTTATCGACGGCCTCGTCGCCCGTGGCTTCGTCCAATCCGGCGAAATGGTTGATCCATTTTACCTTTTCGCTCTTCTGAGGCACGAACGCATCATTCTCGACCGGCGATGGGTTCGTCAGCGAAACGAAGGTGTCGGCCACCGGCAGATTGTATTTGCGGGCGAAGTCGAGGTCGCGTTGATCGTGCGCCGGGCAGGCGAAAATGGCGCCGGTTCCGTAGTCCATCAGGATGAAATTGGCGACCCAGACCGGCAGTTCCCAGTTGGGATCAAGCGGGTGCTTCACGGTGAGCCCGGTGTCGAAGCCCATCTTGTCGGCTTGCTCCAGATCTGCCTCGGACGTGCCGAGGCGATGGCATTCGGCCACAAACTTTGCCAGCTCATCATTGTCTTCCGCGAGCGCTTTCGTCAGCGGATGGTCTGGTGAAAGGCCAACAAAGCTCGCGCCCATCAGCGTATCGGGGCGGGTGGTGAAAACCTCAATGCCGTCATGGCCCTGGGTCGGCTTGGTCATCTCAAAGGCGAAACGCAGGCCCTGGCTCTTGCCGATCCAGTTGGCCTGCATGGTGCGGACTTTGTCCGGCCAGCGCTCAAGGCCATCCAGCGCTTCCAGCAGATCATCTGAGAAGTCGGTGCTCTT
>ERZ1740060.188-NODE-188-length-47714-cov-23.768879_pt1 | contig 47714 bp, 40 predicted proteins | sample MGYA00581743_ERZ1740060 | MGnify/ENA primary metagenome ERZ1740060 (study PRJEB43018, sample SAMN04849235) | marine metagenome | isolation source: floating plastic debris | place: Pacific Ocean | collected 2008-08-27 | study: EMG produced TPA metagenomics... | reverse complement strand
AAGTCGTTGACCAAGCCTTCATTGACTGACCAGATCTATCCGCGGATTGCTATATGTGTAGCTGTAATTCGTAGAACTGGTATTATACCGATGCTCTGAAACGAGGCGACAGAACTGGCTCCCCTGCCCCTCAGCCCCCCGGCTCCCAAGCCATCAGCAATCAATCGTCGATAAATGAACGTTGCAATCGTCTACAAGCTTTCCTCCATGCTCTTCATCGTCTCCTCGCGGATGCAATTAAACACCTGACGGTTCAGGGCCAGAAACTCTTTGGAAAGGGTGTCATCAAAATGACGCGGCCGCGGTAAGTCGATTGGAATTTCCGACTTGATGCGACCGGGGTGAACGCCCATGGTGCAAATGCGATCGCCCAAGAAAATCGCTTCCTCAATATCGTGAGTCACGAAAATCACCGTCGTCTTCAAGTCATCCCAAATGCCGAGTAGCATTTCCTGCATCATGTGACGAGTTTGCGCATCGAGCGCGGCAAACGGCTCATCCATCAGCAGCACCGAGGGCGAATTGACCAAAGCTCGAATAATGCTCGCCCGTTGCTGCATGCCGCCGGAAAGCTGATGGGGATAGCTGCTGCGGTGCTTATAAAGCCCCACCCGATTCAGGTACTCATTAACTCGCTCCGTGCGCTCCGCCTTCGATACCCCGCGAATTTTTAGACCCAATTCAATGTTTTGAAACGTCGTCTTCCACGGCAGCAGTGAATACTGTTGAAAAACAAAACCGCGATCGGCCCCCGGCCGACTAATGGGCATCTGATCCACCAGTACGTACCCAGCCGAGGGCTTTAAAAATCCCGCAATCACATTCAGCAGAGTCGACTTGCCACAGCCCGAAGGCCCCAGCAAACAGACAAATTCACCCGGCTGGATGGATAGCTGAATCGCATCCAGCACGCGGTTTTCGTAATTCTTGCGGCGATAAACGACTGACAGCCCTTCAACCTGTACGGCCCCTTTCAGCGTCTGTCGTTCTGCGGTTCGCTGCATCGTCACCATGACGTCTTCCATACCTTTGCTAAACCCCTCCCTGCTTGTTGATCACCCGCCAAGGCATCAGCGCGTTGGTGGCCCGACCCACCGCCCATGAACTCAGCGCCCCCATCAAACCAATCAGCAACATACCCATCACAATCGGGGGGTAGTTAGAGGTCACATAAGACTCCCAGGTGATATAGCCCACGCCATAGCGCCCAGCCAAAATCTCAGCGGTCACCAAACAAAACCAGGCGTTGCCCATGCCAATGGTGAGACCACTCGCAATACTCGGCATCGAACCGGGAATCACAATATCTTTGAAAATGTGCCAGGAATTGGCCCCTAAACACTGTCCCACTCGAATCAGCACGGTGTCGCTGAGCGTACTCTCGACCCCGCGAATGGTACTGATTAACATCGGGAAAAATGCCCCAATAAAGGTGATGTACACCATGCCACTCTCAGCATTAGGAAACATCAAAATCGCCAGGGGAATCCAGGCCACAGCGGGAATCGGGCGAAGCAACTCCAAGGGCGGGAGAAACAAATCTTCCACCGCTTCAAACCAACCAATTAAAACGCCTAAAATGACCCCTAACACCGAGGCCGCCAGGTAGCCAAAAAATACCCGCTGGATGCTCGAACGAAAGTGAATCCAGGGGTCGCTCGTGACAAAATCAATCGTGGCGAGCAGCACCTCCCACGGCGACGGAATCAGCTGAAAATTGATAAAGAAGTCAAAATTAACTGCGCAGAGAACCTGCCACCCACCAAAAAATATCATCAAGGCGAGCACCCGTCGAAAGGGCCGATTGCCCCAAACAAGGGTCTTTAAGACATCCCCAATCCGACCGAACCAGCGGGTTGATACTGGCTTCGATACCGTCACTGCCATGGCATTCCTCTCAACATCATCAATCTTGGAATGAGGGCTGGCGGAGCGGCCCCCTTTGCTTGTCGGCTCGGCGGGCCTAAACCCCCAAAGTCGGAGAGACCTGGTGGCCCGGCCTGCCCCAAACTTGGCGAGCCGGGCTACCAGGCCGGATTCAACAGCATCAGCCTTCGGGATGTTGACTGCCACCTTACCGAGATCACATCGTCCAGTTCTGTGCCTGAGATGCCTCCCCAGAGCAGCATTTCGTGCTGGAACCGGTGGCTCGGGCAGGTGACTATCAATCCCGGTGCAACGCGATCGCCCAGCGACCCGCTATAGGGCGCCGACGAGAGCGGGCGGCTGCTGCACATAGATATCCTGCAGCCCTTTGAACGCAGTCATGGTGCCGCCGGATTCCGTCGCAAAGGTTTGGGCATCAGACTCCAGCAAAAAGGCGGATACCTCATCACCATTGCTGACGAAGTAAGAGTTTTCGGCAAACAGCTTCCAGCCATTGTTGCGATCGTGCACAAACATGACATCGGCCGCCTGGCCTTCCGCTTGCAGGGCGGTCAGCGCCTTCACCATGTTGGGAATGGACGCAAAGTTCGTCACGGTCTCTTCACCCTGAACCCAAAACTGAGCCGCCAACTTGGGATCTTCAATCGCTTCTCCGGTCAGCGCATCTTCGCCCGTAATTTGGTAAGCCTCAGCGGTGGCAATGACATCCTCATAGTTCAACCCCATCTCTTCCATTGCGGTCAGCAAGAAGCTTTCATCAATCCAATCAACGACTTCTGCGGGGTCTACCGGATCTTCGATTTTGCCCAAGCTGGTGAGCGTTGCGATGCTGTTCTTCAGGGCATTGACCTGCACTTCACCAATGGTCGGATCCAAGGGTTGCAGTCCCGAAGGCCCTAAGAACATATAGACCACTTCCTTATCAATCCCCGACCATTCTTCGATTTGGGCAGAAATTCCCTCAGGGTCTTCCTGGAACATGGTGTTGGCTTCGAGCATGGCCTTCAGATAGGCCACCACAATTTCGGGATGCTCTTCCGCAAAGTCCGATCGCACAGTGATGCCGTGCAGAGTCGGCACGCCCGTTTGGGCCCCGTCAAAAATCTTCTTCGCAAAGCCCCGGAAGGGAAACAACTCCCCAAAGGGGACAAAGTCAGCATGCGCATCAATTTGGCCCGTCCGCAGACTCGCGCCCCCCACCTCAGGCGCCTGACTAATTAAGTTGACATCCGTTTCGGGGTCAATACCGGCATCACTCAAAGCCTTGAGCACCATGCCATGCGCCGCTGAGCCAAAGGGGACGGAAACCGTCCCGCCTTCAAGATCCGCCAGCGAAGTGACGTCACTATCTTTGGGCACCACAACGGCATTGCCAGCGCCGTTAGGGCTGTAAGCTAGGGTGCCAATAAAGATCGAATCGGCGTCTTCTGCTTCTTGCTGAAACTTGATGAGATTGATGACTGCCGGAAAGTCACCCATGAGACCAATATCAATTTGGTCAGCCAGCATTTTGTTAGTAATCGGCGGCCCAGATGTATAGCTCGACCACTGAATATCGTATTCGACACCTTCGTATTTTCCTTCAGTTGGTAGGTGCTTCTCCAACAGTTCTAATTCTCGAACTGCAGCCCCACCCACTGCGGTATTAATCACCTGATCTTGGGTGCCGATCGCAATGCGAATCACCTCTCCAGATCCGCCAGAAGCAGCGACTTCTTCCCCTTCAGAAGTCACTTCAGTCGTCGAACAAGCTCCTACAAAAAAGAGAGATGAAGCTAAAAAACCAGTCGCAATTCTTTTCTTAGACCAACCCAGAAAATAATGCATATTTCGATTCACCTAAATGCCTGTTGGCATTCATTAATCCTTCATTTCCAGAAGACAACTGTAAATAGAGATACAACTTCAATAATTCCAGGCCACTATCCATAAAAGTCTTTATTAGATCCATGCCAATCTTTTATACTTACCTCAAACCAGACGGTCACCTGGATTTTCGGAATGAGCTGTAGATTGCCATATTCTCGATTAACTGCCGACTATTCAGGATAATCGCCGCTAAATTGGCTTGGCACCTAGCTTTAAGGCCAAGATGATTCTTTTATTGCGGTTTTCAGATGGGCCGCACAAAGTTCAGTCCCGCGCAGGAAAATCTTCCATCGTGAATCGCGGTTCAATCGTTAGTCGGGGCAGGCAGCGATCGTCGGGGCAGGCAATTGATCATGAACATTGAGGCTCACTGCTCTCAAGGCTAAGCAAGGCCCGCAGCAGTAAATCATCATTATCTGTGGCGGCGCGATCGCGTTTCTAGATGCGACCTAACGAGAAAAATGTGCCCTTAACATCGATTAGCAGCTCAGCCGATCTCTCGCTCGGCAGGGTCAGCAGCCGATCTTTAGTGCATTTGATTAGCGTCTTATTGGCCCGTCAGATCGCATACCAGTTCTCAGTAACCGAACTGCCGATATCATCTTGACAACTTCAGAAAGGCAGGAGCAGGAGCAGCCAGTTTATAGTCTTTTTGCAGAGAATTGATGTCACGCGAATACCAGCTATTAATCAGCCACAAGTAGATCAAATCGCGGCCTCATAGACTCAAGCATAGTGAGATTTCATTAACGTTTTTTGCGGTGTCCCATAGTCGTAAAGCCATATGAATGGGCAAAGAAAGGGGCTGAATTCCTCATCGCCCAAACAATTGAAGCGCTGAAAGTTTGAGATAAAAGCATTAATGGCCATCCTGGCCGATTCAGGGCGATCGCAGCCTCATCTTGGCACCAAGTTCTGCCATGCTTTGCTGATGCCAGAGATTCTCGGCGCTGATCGGAGACCCCATACAAAGTCAACCGACCGCCCCCGCCAACATGAACGGCCCTAGTCAGTGCCGCCCCAAGTCCAGCGCGGGTTGCCCTGACGCAGACCCTTGAATATCAGACTAGACGTGAAGCCATTCGCATCGGGAATCCCGGTCATGTCCAGCGTGGCGCGCGCCTGGCCATTGATGAAATGGACTGCCAGGTAGGAGTGACCTTCGTAGGCCACCGCATCAATACTGTTGATAATCGCGGAGCCCTCACAGCTGCGATATTCGGGTTTGAGTGTGCCAACCCAGGTAGCACTAAATACATCCGACTCCAACACTCGGATATTCGTCGCGACCTCCCCCAGCTTGATCATGCCATCACGGGCAAAGCCCCCTTCAAAGTAGGGCTGCGGCGTTTCGTGGGCAATGAGCGAGGCGGGGCAGTTGCCCTCATTAGCGGTAGTCGGTAACACGCTGAGTTCAATCGTCGTAGCGAGGGCCGCTGTGCCCAAACTACTCAAAACACTGAGTGGCAAAGCCCATCGTAGCGATCGCCCTAGCTGCATGGTTAAAACTACCTAATCAACATTATTAATTAAGCACAGTCTACCCCAGCCGCAAATTTGCTCTCAAGAGATCAGGGCGATCGCGAGGTGTCCGTGGCCTTACAACAATGAGGCCAACCGATCAGGTGAATCGGTTGGCCTCATTGCAGTTAGAGGGGTGAGAGCTGATTAGGAGGCGGCATCGAAGGGCACGGCTTCGGCATGTCCCCAAAAGGCTTCGAGACCGTAGTATTCGCGTTCATCGGGCATAAAAACGTGGGCGATGACTTCGCCGTAGTCTTGCAAAATCCAACTGCCTTCGGTTTGACCTTCGATGCGCAGCGGCCGGCGGTCAAAATTAACGGCGGCGGTCTCTAGCATGCTGCTGGAGATGGCCCGCACCTGCGCGGCAGAAAATCCGGTCACAATGACGAAGTAGTCGGCAATATAAGACACCTCGACCACTTTGAGAATGCGAATATCAGCCCCTTTGCGATCGTCGGCCGCACTCGCGATCGCCTGCGCTAGCGTTAGCGCCGCATCTTCGGCAGGCGGAGTCACGGTCGTTTGCTCAGCCAGGGACTGTACGGAGGTCATAGCATTTTGGTGATCTGTCATATGAAGGCGCGGGTCCTCAATTCAACGGTGGATTTTAAACGGACGGGGATCGCTCAATGAACGAGTCAGGGGGAATCAGGCGGCTGAGCTGACCGCCTTACGGTGGCGATGACTTGGCAATAGAGAATTATGGGTCAGAATAGTGCGGGGATGCACGGGCCGGCGGTTTTCTAAAAGATGTTGTAAGGAAGCCACACAGGTCTCATAGGTCGCCCCCCATAAATCACGATAGCTCAGCTGACGGAGATGCTGCAGTTGAGGCGTATCGCCGCGTCCGGGCTCTAGGCTATCGGCTACATAAACCACGCAGCCCAGAGCATCCATATCGGGGCTGCCCAAGGTGTGATGGGCGATCGCATTCAACACCTGCGGGTTGGTCACACCAAAGGTATCGCGGGCCACCACCGCCCCCACTGAAGCATGCAGTAAATGGGGACAGTCCGTTTCAGCGGGGTCAAGCGTCCAGCCTTCGGCCTCAGCCACGGCCAAGAGCTGTGACGGCGTAAAACATTTAGCCAGGTCATGCATCAGCCCGGCCTGCTGCGCCCGGTCAACCGCTAAATTGTGCTGCTGCGCCAGCGCGATCGCCATGGCTTCGACGCGCAAAATATGCTGCAGCCGCTTGGCGGGCACCGCCTGGTCTAACCACTGCAAAACCTCGCGTCGCAGCGGGCGGGCCATAAAGTCAATCGTCATAAAACGGATGTCGGCAAAAATTCGCTCAACTTGCACTTACAAGACTGTTTCTATTTTACAAGGTGCTTCATCGGCGCTTAGGAATTCGCAAAACTTCCCCGTGATCGCCTGCCGCCCCTGACTGCCACGTGGCGATCGCCATCAGCGCCTGGCAATTTTCCCATCCTCGCGTCCGGGCTCCACGTCCTCAGCGCCAGGGCGAGCCGCCCCACCCTCATTAAAGACTGGATGATTCAGGCGGCGAGGGAGCCACCCGATCGGACGGGGATTAGGCGCAGCAACGCTCTCCTTAACTGGCCGCAGCCATCGGCTCAGGCCGGCGTTAGCGGCCACATTGATCCGAACCCGGCTCATTTTTTGCGCCCCTGAGCCTGAGTCTTGACATTTTTATGAGTCCACTTCAACATTGCTCGTTACCATAGGTGGCAAGCTAATTTGAGTCGCCGCTGCAGTGCCGACGTAACGAAGCCTTTACCCCCTTAGCGCCCCAGTTTAGGAGACCCCTATGAATTCATTAACTATCGGCATTATTATTGCCCTCCTAATCGTCTTTTTGGTGGGGATTCTAGTGGGTTATGCGCTGGTTAAGCAGCGGCTGAACCAACAGACTGAGGCACTCAAAATTAGTCAGCGCCGACTCACCGAGATTGAACAATCCCATGAGCTGCGGCTGCGGGAAGCCACCGCTCAGCTGCGTCGCGACTACGAAAAAGAACTGGCCGAAACCATTGAGCACTATCAAGATCAGCTCTCACAAAAAACTGTCGAGATGGAGCAGATCTACGAAACCCGCTTTCGCGTGTTGCAACAGGGCCAGCCATTAGCCACACCGGAGCCCCAAGTAACGACGGTGCCCACAGGCATCGACGCGGTGCCGGACGCACCGATCGCAGCCGCAATGCCGCCACGTCGCGATCGCATTCAACCCACAATTGACGCACCGGATGCGCCCTCAGCACAGCCCGACCGGCTACAGCTCAAACGACAATATGAGATGCGGCTCAAAGAAGCCGCCCAAAAGCTGCAAGAAGCCTATGAAAAGCAGCTTGCTGATCATGCTAAAACCACGCGCACCGAGCTACAGACCGAATTTGAACAGCGGTGGACGGCCCAATTGGCCGCCTCTGAACAGGCCTTTGCCGAGCGTCAGACCGAGTTAGAGCAAGCCCTGGCCGAGCAAGCGCAAGCGTTAACCGATCGCGAGCAAGCGTTAACCGATTTGCAGCCTTCTCCGCCCACGACGGAGTCGATGTTTACCGGCAGTTTTGAGGTGCCGACCCCGAGTCAAATCATGGGCACTGGCGACGAAACCACCATGACCTTGGAGCCTGGCGACTATCCCGCAGTGGTTCAAGAGGCCGCGGCGGGCAACTATACCCAAGCCGAACTCAATGCGCAGATTCAGGTTGCGACAGAGCGCCTGAAGGCGGAATATGAGCAAAAGCTGGCCAGCCAAAGTGAGGAGTTGCAGGCTCAATTTGACCAACAGTTGCACGCCCGAGACGCGTCGCGATCGCCCGCGCCAGACGCCGCCCCCGCCACGCCTGATAGCGAGTCGTCTGAACCCGTGTTGCCCGGCTCCGATCCGGCCGATTTGGCGAGTCTGTTTGGCGATGGAGACCCCAGTGACGATGCCATCGAGCTGCCCCCGACGATGCCTGCCGACCCTGAGGCCATGACACTGGAAGATTTGGTCGGCAACAGTGACGGCGACGATGCCATCGAGTTGCCGACGGCGACGCCTGCCGACCCTGAAGCCATGACGCTGGAAGATCTATTAGACGACAGCGACGATGATGACGATTTTGGCCCCCTTGATTTGAGTGATATCAGCCAGCTGACTTAGCCGTCTGGGGCAGCATGACGCCCAGCGAGCGCAGTTGGCATCTAGCCACTCAGTCAAGATCGCATCGGTTTAGCCCGTTCACGCTGGGGAGGCGATCGAGCGATCGCGCAAAACGGTACAGTAAACAGGTCACTTTTGAATCCATCCCGGCAGGGTCCCATGATGCCACGTGGGCACGGCCCTCTGAGATGATTAGCTACCTAAGGAGAGCACATGACCCGCGCGATCATGGAAACCGATAAAGGCACCATCACCCTAGAGTTATTTGATGCTGCTGCCCCCAATACGGTGAAAAATTTTGTCGACCTGTCTGAAGCGGGCTTTTATAACGGCTTGAAATTTCACCGCGTCATTCCCAATTTTATGGTGCAAGGCGGCTGCCCCAAAGGCACCGGCACGGGCGGCCCTGGCTACACCATCAAGTGTGAAATCAACGATAACAAGCACGCAGCAGGCAGTCTGTCGATGGCCCACCGAGGCCCCGATACCGGCGGCAGCCAGTTCTTCATTTGCCATGAAGCTCAGCCTCACCTCGATGGCGTGCACACGGTCTTTGGCAAAACTGAAGACATGGATGTGGTCAATGCGATTAGCCAGGGTGACAAAATCACCACCGTCAAAATCGAAGCCTAAACAACGCGTCACCAGCAGTTCCTGAGCCGCTTTACCCAATCTGCTCAGGAACTGCTGATGGGTTCTTGCCCATTGGAGACAAGTCGTGAACGACTCGACTCAGGGCAAGGCGTTAACAAAATCATGGCCAGCCCATTCTCAAGGGCCGGTCATGGGCAGATCACGGCTTTTGACATAGCAACAGCGCAAACTGACAGTGCTCATCGGTGAAGGTATCCGTCACGTCCAACTCAAAAGCGGCCAGCCTTTGAGCCAATTGCTCAGGATCAAATTTACGCGAAATCTCGCTGAGCAGGCGCTCGCCAGCAGCAAACGATGCCGTGAGTCCTAGCGCCTTGAGGGTCACGGTTTGGTCAACGAGGCTTTCGATATACATCTCGATTTGGCGATCACCCTCGTTATACACCGCCACATGACGAAATTGCGACAGCTCAAAATCACCCTGAAAGCGCCAGTTGAGGTGACTCAGCATGTTCAAATTGAAGGTAGCGGTGACGCCCTGAGCATCGTTGTAAGCAGCGGTCAGCGTTGCGGTGTCTTTGTGTAAATCAACGCCGAGCAAAAAATAGTCGCCGGGAGTTAGCGACTCACTCACCCGCCGAAAAAATTGCTGCGCCTGTTGCGGCGACAAATTGCCTAGCGTACTGCCAATGAAGGCAATCAGACGCCGGGGCAAGTCAGTGGCCGGTAGGTTCGAGAGTGCCGCTTCATAGGTGCTCACCAGCCCGTGAATGGTCAGTGTGCCATAGTCACTCAGCAAGGCGCGGGCGCTCTCTTCTAAGATACCGCCGCTGACATCGACTGGCACATAGCGTAGCGGCTGGCCCTGGCGCTGATAGGCATCAAAAAGAATCCGCGTTTTGCTAGCACTACCGCTGCCCAATTCCACCAGGTCGCAGCTGCCCACCTGAGTAGCAATCGCCCCGGCAAAGGTTTCCAAAATCTGGCGCTCGGTGCGCGTCAAATAATATTCCGGCAGGTCTGTAATTTGTTCAAACAGCTGCGACCCCTGATCGTCGTAGAAATACTTAGGGGGCAGCGTTTTGGGGGTTTGGGTAAGTCCAACCGTCACGTCTTGGCCGGTCGGCAGCGCCGCTGTCGTCTCGTCGGCATTGCGGTACTCAATCATGAGGCGATCGCGAGACAGCACCGGCGACTGAGGCGATGGAGTCCGATTGTCATCAGCAGCGGGCATCGAACTCGGAAATTGGGATTGAACTGGCATGGCATCTCAAAATTTACTAGAGGTCGGCTAAACCCCTGTGTATTCTGACATCGGATGTGGCGAATGCCTATGTGCGTAAAACACATCTAAACCCAGCAAACAGCTGGCGCACTTCCGGTTGGTACCAATTGCGAAAGGCGGGGCGCAGCACCCAAGGTCGCGTGGCCCAGCTGCCGCCGCGCAAGACTCGGTGGGTGCGATCAAAATAAGCCTGAGAATAGCCCCGATAGGGGTAGGCGGTAAATCCGGCATAGGGCTCAAACCAGCTGTCGGTCCATTCCCACACGTTGCCCAACAGATCGTCGCAGCCACTCGGGCTCCGCCCCGCCGGAAACTGGCCGACGGGCGAGACCCCGCCCCATTGCCCGCCAAAGTTACCGTGATACGCCGCGATCGCGGCCTCTCCCCAGGGCATTGATGCGGTTCCCTGGCTGGGCTGCCAACGAGCGGCCCGCTCCCATTCGGCTTCGGTCGGCAATCGTTTGCCCACAAAACAGGCATAGGCATCGGCCTCATACCAGCTCACGCCACAGACTGGCGTCGTCTCTAAACCGGGCTCATCCCGCCAATACCGGGGCTGATGCAGCTGATTTTGCTGCACCCACTGCCACCCGTCAGGCTGCCACCACTGACTATTTTGATAGCCCCCGGCCAAGATGAACTGGCGATAGGCCGCCACCGTGACCGGGGTGCGATCAATCCAGTAGGCGGCGGTGGTAACCGCATGGGCGGTTCGTTCATTGTCCATCGCGTCCAGGGTGTCGCTACCCATGATGGTTTCGCCCGCCGGAACCAACACCATATTGGTGGAGTCCACTGCTGGGTTCAGTGAGGTGGGGCGCACCGGTGCCGCCGCTGTAATCTCACCCGCAGGGGACGGCCAGCGATGCATCGCCAGCACGTAGGTGGCCGTTTCGGCATGTTGGCTCTCATGTTGCAAAATCCACCGCCAGAGCCGCAGCTGATCGTAGAGCGGTGCCGTTTCTAAATAGGTCAGGGTGCGATCGCGCACCGTCTGCAGATAGGTCAAAATGTCCGCTAGAGCGGGCAGATTTTCCCGCTCGGCCTTGGGCAAACCGTCAGCCGCGAAGAGAGTCTGATACTGCGGTTCGGCACAGGCGTCTTCTTTCAGATGCTCCAGCAGCCACAGCGATTCGGTAAAAGCAATGTGACCCAGGTGCCACCCGACGGGGCTGAAGTCGGGGTGAGACTGTTGCCGAAACTCGGCGGTTGTCAGCTGCTTGGTCAGGCTAAGGGTACTCTGGCGGCAAGCCACCAGGTCGGTTCGAAGAATTTGACGTAACTCAGCCAGAGTGAGATTGGCAGAGGTGACTGAGGGAAGAGAACTGGACGTCACAATCGGCGGTCATCGTAAACAGCGAGGAGTCTTCACAGGGTTGCCAATCAGCGTCGAACAGCGGCTCAGAGGCGATCAAAACAGCGTCAGGAAACTGCGGGTCATCCTTTAGCCAGTATAGGGAAGGTGCACGATTATGGGAGGCCAACCGCGCCCCCACCAGCTGTTGCCCATCACTGAGCAGCACGTTGGCAGCACAGGGCACATCATAGTTATAGGCCAGGGCCAATAGCTGAGCTAAGGCCGTTTCCAGAGCGGCGGCCAAGGTCATTCCCGGTTGCGCTGCGAGCGCCGTGAGCACGAGCCCCCAAATGTGCTCTGAATCGGTGCTGCCGTGAATGGTACGGTAGGCGCGATCGCTCATCAACCGTCGCATCGGTCGATAAAGCGTCTCGCGAAACCGCTTGATGTAGCCATTGTGGGTAAACAACAGCGAGTCGGATTGAAACGGCTGACAATTGCTGATATCGACGCCCTGCCCGGGGGTGGCACTGCGCACATAGGCCACGGCACAGCCGGTCGTGATGTAGCGACACAGCGGCTCTAAGTTGGGGTCATTCCAAATCGGCAACACGTTGCGGTAGGTAAACGGGGCCGTGGTTTGGGTCGCGTGATACCATCCCAGCCCAAAGCCGTCCGCATTGAGCAGTGCCACCTCTAATTCCTGGGGCGCATAGGCCTGCACCACTAGAGAGTGCGGTGGCTCCAACATCAGCTGGTCTAACGTCAGGGCTGGCCCCAAATATCCTAAAAGACGGCACATACACTCATGAGTCCTGTAACGGCTGCGGCGTGAGCCTTCAAGTCTGCCAGATTCTCCCCCTAGGAACGTCGCTGCTGGTCATCCGATTGCTGGGCGATCGCGGTGAATATGCTAATCTATTAGTCCCAATGCGGGTGTAGTTTAGTGGTAAAACCCTAGCCTTCCAAGCTAATGATGGGGGTTCGATTCCCCCCACCCGCTTCGATTCTGTCGGTTTGCTTTTCGAGCAACCTAAATTAATACTCATCCTTGAACTGCGGATGCACCCAAATGAACTCGCGGCGTTTGTTTTGCACACGCACTAAGCCACCGAAGCTGGGATCGTGCTGATGCAAGAAAGCCTGCAGCTCTCGCAGTAGAGCGTTTTGGGCTTGTCGGGCGACGCCATGTTCGGGGTCGGCAATGAGGTCATCGCCAGTAACATTAGCCAGAGCACCGCTACTCTTGAGCCCGGCACTGAACAACTCTTTGCCGAAGTTGAGTTCGTTTTCGATGCCTTTGTAGGTGTCGCCCGACATCGCAACCTTCGTGGTCGCCGCTACGACAGGCAAGATTGCACTTAGGGTCTTGGTAACCGTCCGCAAAGCGGGGCCGTAATTCTCCAACCACTCGCGCGACTTTTCGAGTTTGTAGACACCTCGACTGGAGTCGTCCCAGAGGGCGGGCAGGGGCTTTCGAGAATGCTCGCACCACAGAGTTAACTTGAATTTCTGAGTGGCCCAGGCGGGGTTATCCAAAAACTTGGTATCGGCAGGCGTCAGGCTGAACAGCCGGGGACCTTGTTTAGCTTCGTCAAGCCCGATCTGCATCAGGATGGCGAGCTGTTCGTCCGCCTGGCTCGACAAGACGCGAAACCGTTGATCATCCTTTTTGTCTTTCGCGTCGACAATGTCACGAATTTGCTGAATATCACTGTCCGATAGTTTCGATTCGCGGGTGACGGTGGCATTTTGCAGCAGGCAGTCAATATTTTGCCATTCGTCGCAATCAGCCATGTTACAAGGATATTCAGGACGGCCACGGCTTCTGCTTTCTTTCAACTTGTCGACATCGAAGAGCCCACGTCCGGGAGAGTTGAGGCCGCAGGGCTCGATGCAGGGCACCATGACATCACAGCGCAAACCCGACCAGCCCTGATCCGGGTTTGCTACCAGCTCTTTTACATCTTTGGTCAACTCGTACAGTAGGTACTGTGGGTAGGCGGCCCGCACCGTGATGTGGATGTCGTTACCGATGTGGCGCAACAAAGCCCGACCGTTGTAATCGTCGTCGAGCAAGAGGCCCCGCTGCCAGTGAACGCTCTTATCGTAGTCGTCGCGACCGAGAGAATACTTGTGCAGCCGGGCGATCAGTCGGTAGAACAGTCCTTCGGCGTTGGCGGATTGGTTCTTCTCTTTTTCAACAATCTGGCAGATTTGCTGCTTTTGCTGATCACCTGGTTGTCGATACTCGTCCCACTCGGGTAATTCCTCAGGGGTTTGGTCTTTGACCAGTTGCGCGATCAAGCTGGTGGCAGTCGGCTGGTTGCTGGCAGGGGCAACCACCACCTCATACGAAATATCAAAGCGTTCCATGAGCTTGAGGAACAATGGGTGCAGCTCGGCAGGGTAGCCCACTTCGTAGTCGTAGGGGGGATGGCTCCACAACTGCGACAGATGGGCGTGACTGACTAGACCGTTGAGTTGGCGAGTGGCCGGATCGTCGAGAACAAAGCTGATGGCTTTGGCTAACCAGTCGGGCTTGAGAATCATGAATTGCTGTAGCAGGTCGTCATTGGAGTCGCTGTAGTGGATGACGTAGCCGAGCTGATTCAGCATCCCAGCGTAGGTTTTCGCCAAGATTTTTTCCACGTTTTGTTGTTGGCACAACTCCTCGAACTGGTCATATGTCAGGTACGGGGCAGACTCACTACGGTGCTTCACCGCTTGCAGCACGTTGTTCCAACTGGTGGCGACTGAGCGACCGACATTGGGCAATGCCGCTGCAACTGCGGCAATTTTTGCTTTGAGGGCCGCGATGCCGATGCGCTCACCATTCCAGGTCGCCTCGTTGGTTTCGTCATAGCCTGTGGGTTGGCTGTTGACGTGAAAGGCGCCGAGCACACAATCCGCGCCAAATTTGTCGCGGAGGTCTTGCAGGTCAATATCGGGTTGACGCTGCTGCGGGCCGCCGTGGGTACCGACGATTAAGACTTTGGCATCAGCTCCGGCCCGGTGCTTGATGGTGTTAATCCAGTATTCGACTGCGCCTTGCTGGGGACCTTCGCGGGGCTTCCAGACCACCAGATACACGGCAGGGGCGCTGAAGAAAAACTGGTGCGTCGGTCGATACACCTTCTGCCCGCCGAAGTCCCATGTGTTCAACGTGATCTCAGTTGCCGAGTCATCGTCATCGCGATGGGTAACCTGGATGGGCTTAATTTCAATGCCGTGGGTCGACTCGTGGCTTTGCCAAGGCTCGTCCCGCAGTGCATCGAGCAGGCAGGATTTGCCAACTTCTCCCTCGCCGATCAGAATCAGCTTTGCCTCATTGAGGGTAATTTGATCTTTTGCCTTTGAGCGGAGATAAGTCTTGACAGCATCGAGACCTTGCTCATATGCAGCAGCAAGCTCTGGGTTCAGAGGATTTTCGTCGAGCCTGAGTCCATTTAAGTGATCTAGTTTGACTATTGATTCAGGCAGATCCTTAATCATGTTTTGGTGAATGTTCAGGAGTTTCAACGAATTTAAGTTTCCAACCCATTCAGGTAGGGCGTCTATGCCAATCCCCCACGCATATAACCTTTCTAAATGGATGAACTTGCTAATGAATTCAGGTAACTCTTGTAGCTCATTCCCACCGCATACAAGCCATTCAAGACGCGAAAGCCTACTCATAAACGTCGGTATTTTGGAAACGCCATTTTCGTTGAATCTAAGGATACGTAACTCTGTTAATAAGCCCAGCGACTCGGGCAGTGACGAAATCTTATTGTTGCTAAAATTCAATTCCTGTAACTGGGTGAGCTGGCCCAAAGACTCCGGCAGCGTTGTCAGTTGATTGGCAGTAAGTGTCAGCGATCGCAACTGGGTGAGCTGGCCCAAAGACTCCGGCAGCGCCGTCAGTTGGTTGTTGCGGAGGTTCAGCATCCGCAACTGAGTTAGCTGGCCCAGCGACTCCGGCAGCGCAGTGAGTCTCATATCGCTCAGATCGAGTCCAGTTGCCCGAGTCTGAAGCGCTTCGGCAATCTTTTTCTCTGCGGCTGCATATGCTTTGTCACTCACTGTGGTCAGCGCCTCCGATCGCGGGTCTGCCCGATTGTATCCGCAATTTTTTATCGCTGGGGGCAGCCGTTCATGGCAGGCCAATACTCAGAGATCGCGGCAGTGGAGGTGACGCAGTGCGATGTCTCAACGCTCCATTGAGGCTACTGAAATGATGCCTCGCTGATAGGTGCGATCGTGGCTTTTCAGGCACGGCTCAACAAGCTCACCGCGATTGAGGCAGAGAGACCGTAGGAAGCGGAACGAGCAGAACGAGAGCAGACAGAGCGTGATCGCCGAATTTGCCTAAGCTCAAAGCTACAAGAATGTCGACGAGTTTTGGAAGATAACAGGGTTTGTCTCAAAAGAGAAGGAATAAAATTATCCCAACCTATCAAATCCTCACGATTAAGACGCTACCGTCTGAATTGATAGGCTAGTTTGAGATAATGATTTTAGGCATAATAAGCTGATCTACTACTCATATGCAAAACTCATTACTATTACTCGGCGGTCTTTCTGAAAACTCAATGAGTTGGCTTAGGGAAACGGGTCAGCGCTTAATCCTTGAGCAAGGAAAAACCCTGATTCAAGAAGGGGTGAGGATTGAAAACGTTTACATTCTTTTGTCAGGCAGCTTATTGGTGACAACCGCAGCTCCTGAACTTCCTGAAGAGCGTCGTCTAGTCGCCCGCCTAACGGCTGGAGAAATCATTGGCGAAATGTCACTGATTGATCAGCGTCCCCCATCAGCAACGGTGACGGCAGAGGATGACTGCTCGCTACATGCAGTTTCTCAAAAGACACTCAAGGAGAAGGTAGAACAAGATATAGAGTTTGGACGAGAATTGTACTAGGGTTTGGCCTACTGCCTGTCCAATCGGCTGCGCATGATGAATGTCAGTTTGCCACAGGCAGGCATTGAAGTTAGCGGTACCCTGCCTCAAGAATTAGAGAATCCGGCAATTCAAGCGAGCCTACCCATCGCGAGGGCTCGTTTAGAGATGCTGATAGGCACAGAAAAATAACGAATCCCAACTTTGATTGGGATGGTATTTTCGTGAAGCGACCATGAAGCGAATCTTTTTGGGTGTAACACCAATTCGCTGAATTTGGACTACACATCAAAAAAGTGTGTAGCCCCCTTCGACAAGGGGGCAGCGACAGCGGGGGATCGCCCATCTGTAGCGCTATTTTGCAGAACTGGTATAAGTTGGGTATGGTTTTGTTCGACAAAGCCTGAAAGCATTGAAACAGAAGGATTGTTTTGATCCTTCCGAGCTAATGATGGGGTTCAATTCCCCCCACCCGCTTTCAAAGTGTTCAGCCTGCCTCTTTAACAGACTCGTTGCTGAGTGCCCCCTAAATCCCCCAATACTGGGGGACTTTCGAGCCGATATCAGGAACATACAGAACCTTCAAAAGCAGTTTCCCCCAAATTTGGGGGACGGAAGGGGGCCTTATTTTATTAGTGCAAGAGGTCTATTGTCATGTTTCACGCTGTCGACAGCAGAGCCAGTTGAGTCGCTAAGGCGATCGCCAACTCCGGTTAATGCATGGCGAGCCGTACTGCTCCTCTACGATCGTCGAGCGCATAATGCCTAGTCATCATCAGTTGGGTGGACAGCAGGTAAGGTGGGCGGTGGAGCCTGATCGGCTTCATCATCCGTTCTGGCCACCTGAGTCACATAGACCTCAACATCTTGTTGAATAATCTCTTCAACCTGATTCGCGAAGGACATAAAGGCCTCGCGGTGAGAGGGATATTTCACATAAGGGCCACTCAGCTGCGAAAACTGCCAGCCATAGGTTTTGAGCGATTCCACCGTGCGACGATAGTGATACCAGCGTTCACCGTAGTGAAAGAACTCTTCAACCGCAGCACTGACCGCAACCACAGCACTCAGGCCAATGGTGATGGATTGCTTCGTCTGCCAGAGGATTTTGCGCTCAGGATCAACGTTGATACCGATCAAGATGGGGACAAGAACGCCCAAGATGATGGCCGAGAGGCGCAGGCGATAGTGGCGATCGCGCGACACGTTCGCTTTCTTTTCCATCCACAGCACTTGATCGAGCCAGCGTGAATTCAAAAATTTTCGTTGGACATCGGTGAGATCAAGCTGACCAAACAAGTCCTTGAAATCTTCTTTGAGAAACTCGGTATAGGGGTCTTTTTTCGCCATCGGTTCACCCAGATTGCTGTAGTTGCTGCTGCGATAGTGAGCGCCAATCTCTTTTGTAAACGGGAATGCGATCGTAATTTCCGTTTATGGTGAATTATTTATGTTTAGTCAACAGATGTTGTGATGGCCATAAATATCGTTAGGAGGATTGCGCGATCGCCTGCCCTGCCAGCCACCCCGTCGTCCACGCACTCTGAAAGTTGAAGCCCCCCGTGACGCCGTCAATATCCAGCACTTCACCAGCCAAAAAGAGCCCCGGACAGCGACGGCTGGCCAGGGTTTTAAAATCAACTTCGGCCAGTTTGACCCCACCACAGGTAACAAACTCATCCTTAAAAACGCCCTTGCCCTCAATGGCAAAGGTGCCGCGACAGATGGCCTCGACCAATCGATTAAGTGCTTTTTTGGGCAGGTTCGCCCAGGTCACCGCCTCATCCAACCCTGCTTGGGCGATCCAATAGCGCCAGAGTCGTTTAGGCACCTCTAGCGGGCAATGGTTAGCGATCGCCCGTTTGGGCACCGCCGCCTTCGCCCCCAACAGCGCGGCTCGCACCTGCTCTCGCGTCATCGCTGGCAGCCAATTCACCTGCAACTCTCCCCGATAGCGGGCCTCATGCAGCAGGCGAGCCCCCCAGGCTGAGAGCTTCAGCACCGCTGGCCCACTCAGCCCCCAGTGGGTAATCAGCAGCGGGCCAGTCTGGGGCAACGGTTTCGCCCCCGACACCACAAGCTTGACAGCCACCGGATCAACCGCCACTCCGGCTAACTGTCGTAGCGCCCGGTCAGGAATGTTGAAGGTAAACAGCGAGGGCACTGGCGGCACAATGGTATGGCCCAGGGCGATGGCGATGCGGTGGCCCTGGGGACTGCTGCCCGACGCCAGCAGTAGACGATCGCACCGGAGCTGCTCTCGCGATCTCAAGGTGATAACAAAGCCTGACGCCGTCCGTTCCACGCTAGTCACTGCAGACTTCGGGCGCACGGTCACGCCGACGCGACGCGTCTCGGCCATCAGGCAGTCCACAATGGTGGCCGAGTCATCTGTGGTCGGAAACATGCGGCCATCCGCCTCAGTTTTGAGCCGCACACCTCGGCGCTGATACCAGGCCACCGTATCGCGTGGCTGAAATCGGGTAAATGCTCCCCGTAGCGCCTTGCCCCCCCGTGGGTAATGTTGCACGAGCAGTGCCGGATCAAAGCAGTGATGCGTGACATTGCAGCGGCCCCCGCCCGAAATTCGCACTTTACCCAAAGGTTCGGGCGCCGCTTCTAAAAGCGTCACGTGGGCTTGAGGGGCGGCTTCGGCACAGGCGATCGCCCCAAAAAAACCGGCGGCCCCACCCCCAATCACAATCACCCGCATCCGTATCCTCTCTGGCTTCTCACCCAATTTTTCTGAGCGCGTTCTTCATCTTGTCACATCTGGTTTTGGCCAACGCTCCGGTTCCAGAACTGGGGATGATAGCCGCAACATTGGCCCCGCGAATCACGTTACCCAATTGCTTCATCGCAAAAGTCTCCCTGCCCTTGGGCAGCCACCGATTCTGAGCCCGGAGCCTTTACACAGTCATTGCTAACAGCTGACCGGTTTGCACCACCCTCTACCAGCGATCTTTCTGCAGCCTGCCTCCCGAGTCTAGACCGGTCATCCAGTATGCTTAGAAGACGCCATGCCTCTTAATTTGGCGGCGGCAGCAAAAACTTTCAGAGCCGCTCTTTTTCCAAGTCATAACATTGCGCATAACTGCCATATTTCTTAGCAATTGGGGATAGCCCTTACAACATATAGCGCTTGAGCAACTCAATAGATCCACATCTGGCGTTTGTAGAGCATTTGTATCTATGAGTTTCTCAATCATCTGCCTTACAGTAAACCAGTGTTCTTCGATTATTCCTGTGATTTTCCTCCCAGCCATTTCATTCAGGTGAGGTTCACTGATGCAGCAGTTTACGCGTCGCGAGACTGTGATTTTGACCCACACGAGTCCGAGTCGGTTGGCCTATTTGGCCCGCATTGGCGTCGTCATCCCCAAGGGTGACGAAAGCAATGTCACCCGACCGACAGGTTACTCGTGGGAACAGATTTTGGAACTGAGAGCAATTCGCCACCTCCGGCGGCAGACATCGCTGCAGATGATTCGCAAAATTTTGGCGTTCTTAGAGGACACTGAGGGCGATCGCACCCTTCACAATAAACACTTAATAGTTGCCGATGGTGAAGTGACTTGGGTGCAGACCCGGCCTGATGTCGGGCCGCAGGTTGTGCAAGTCGCAGACAAAGACAACCGCCACGTTGGCCAGCTACAGCTGATGGCCCTGCCCCCCTTCAATCATGTTGCGAACGACCGATGGCAGACTACTCGACCAACTCGACGTCCGAAGGTGGTGCCTCTCGACCGGTTTCGGCATCGGGTGGTGCCCCTGCATCCCAAATAAGCGGCGGCCAGCTATCCCCAAAACTGGGATGACACAGATCACAACACCCACCGGGATCGCCTCACAAAATCCTGAGGGGTGCAGTCACCGCCAAGGTTTCAGTTAATCACCAGCCAGCAGAGCAAGTATCACGCGAGTGTCGCCCGTGGAATCACTGAGTTGCCGTCAATCTTCATCGATACTTAAAACTGTCAAGTTTGTATGAGTTCCTGGTGAAAGATCATGACTTCAATGATGGCGACGCCCTCCTCTTTCGATTCCCCCTCAATAGCGCCTGAGCTGCCCCAACATTTAGCAGCCCGCATGAACATCGCCAACGACTTTAGAGATCGCGGCATCACCTATTGGCAAAAGCTTGTCAGAGAGGGTGTACCCAAGGACGAAGCCCGCAAAATTGCCAGCGCGATCGCAAAGTTTGAGCTGTTTGAGAAACCCCCGTCTCAAGACCAAAAGCAGCTGATTTCACAGTTCAGTGCTTTTATCTGTCGGGCTCAGCTCTGGCGTAGTGATCTATTGATTTGAACAAATGACCAAAACGAATTCATCGCCACCGCGATCGCGTGACTTAAACGGTCACTGTCTGTCCGGTTTTAGCCGTGACTGATTCCGCCAGCTTGAGCATCACGCATTGGCTGCGGGTAAAACGGCAATCGGTCAAGTCGGCTCCGGTCAAATCAGCTCCGGTCAAATCGACGGTTCTAAAGTCAATGCCTGTCAGGTTGGCACCCACCAAGTTGGCATAACACAGCTGCGCGTTTTGGAAGTTGGCGCCGCTCAAATTAGCATGACGCAGCTCCACCAACCGGAGATCAGCCTCGACGAAATGCCCCTCGCGAATATCGCTGTTCTGCAGTTGACAGCGAATCAGGGTCGCGCGCTCGAACCGGGCTTGGTGCAGCTGGGCATGGATGAGGTTCGCCCGCCACAGCATCGCCCGAGAGAAATCAACCGCCTGCAGCAGACTGTGGCTCAAGTTGCTGCCCGTGAGATCAGCTCCCTGCAGGGCTGCGTGACTCAGCTTTAGCCCAGGCATCCAAGCTTCTCGAAAGTCGACGCCGCCAAAATCTCGCCGACCGGCGGCATAACTGGTTAAAAGCTGAACAATTTGCATAAATTTGGGGATTTTATAAGAGCGGCCCGAACAGTTGCCCAAGCAGGCAGTCACCTCGGGACAAGCTGCGAGACTTGTAGTGTTAACTAATGTAACGATTTTTGAGAGCGATCGCAATTGACTCCGACTAAATCTGTACAGAATCTTGGAAATCAGGTCTGAGGCTCTCGCAACAAACCTCAGCAGTCTCAACCGATTTGCCTGGGCTCTGATGTTCCCTGGCCTAATTCACCCGGCAGTCCTTGGCAACAGTGGTCCTCTCCTTAAGGCGCGTCATCAATTAAACTCAAAAGCCTTGCGGGATGGGCATCGCCGCGCCCGTTCCGGGAAACTAGCTAACCTGAGTTCGGATAAGAATAAGTAACGCTTTTACCTGCCGCTTGAGCCTCAAATCCCCTCTCGGGAGGGGAAATATCCGGCTTCGGTTTAACCCGAACTGACGTTAGCTAGAGACTGAACAGCTTTCAGCATCAGGACTCAGCCGCTCAATGATGACAGCCTCTAGTGTTGAGTAGAGCAAGATCCCTACCCTTGGCAGGCGGATAGTACGACGTCTTACCCTCAAGCCATTAATTATGATCAGCCAATCAGCTTACTGAGAGGAAACATCGACATGGCTTCGTCTACAAGCAGTGAACGGCTCACGTTGTCTTATTTGCTTTGGCTGGGCGGTTTCTTTGGCTTTTCAGGCTTGCACCGACTTTACAACGGCAAAATTACGAGCGGTCTGATCTGGTTTTTTACGTTGGGCTTGTTTGGCGTCGGCCAGTTTATCGATGTGTTTTTAGTACCGGGAATGACAGAAGACCATCAGCTCCGGCGTCTCAAGTCTCAATACGGTAACGACCTATATGATGTGCTCAACCAGCCCATCACAACGGCACAAACCGTGCAGCAGCCGACCCGCGAAGCCAAGATGGTGCAGTTGCTCAAAGTTGCTAAGCAGCACCAGGGGCAGCTATCAGTTACCCAAGCCGTGTTAGAAACCGGCCTCGGTTTCGACGAAGTCGAAGGGTTGCTGCGCGATATGACCAAATCAGGATACGTGGCTGTCGATAATCATCCTCAAACAGGGGTGGTGATCTATCGGTTTGAAGAACTCGCCGTTTAGGCCTGGTGCTCATCACTGCTTGACCAGCTCTGCAGCTTTTAGGCAGTGCCAGGCCGCCGAGGTAAGCTTCATCGCGGCTGACTAAATTCATTTCTGGCCACAAACCCAACCTCGGCTGCTTTAACTCGCTAGCAAAATGCTGTTAGCCGGGTCTCAAGCCTTATGACCTCAATGGTAGAAACCTTGAGACTAAATCTACCCCTTGCTGCACCAATTTATCGACAAGGGACTGCGCCCACAAGCTGCCAGCCAACCCCATTTCAGGCTTGACCGACGCTAGCAATCCACACTGGGGAATTCGGAAATAATGCCCTGATAAGTGTCGGTAACGAGATCGAGTTCGTAATCTGCAGCAATGGTTTCGACCTTAAGAGCTTTCAGTTTTGCCGCACATTCGCTGGTTTCTAGAAGCTGCTCAGGCGAAGCAATTTGCTTCTGAATGCCGGTGATAGCCGTGGCACTTAGGGTGGAGACGGACGCAATCATGGTTGTCAATCGCCAGTTCCCAAACAGCGGCTCACCCGTCACGGCTGCCTCGCCCGCGACAAAAGTCGCGATCACACCGAGCACAATACTCATGATGGTGTAGCGGCGATCAGTCGATTTAAGACGTTTCTTTTGAGCTTCCACTTTCTGCAAACTCTGTTGAATCTGCGTTCTCAAAACAGTGTGCTCATAGTTAGCACCATCTGGCGATGAAGTATTTGCTTCCGGTGACATGGTCCCTTTTCCTGCCTGATAGCTAGATATCCTATCAAAATAGTATGAGATCGGGCTGTCACCGGTACCTAGTGTCCAGCCATGCGTTGACCAATGGTTTTGAGATCCACATCGGCGATCGCGCTTTCATAAACAAACTCACCATCACTCATGACAATGATGCGATCGGCCAGCGTCAGCAGTTCATCTAGGTCTTCGCTGACGAGTAGCACGGCGACGCCACGATTGCGGGCGGCCACAATCATGTCGTGAATGAAATCGACCGCCGCAAAATCGAGCCCAAAGCTGGGGTTAGCGGCGATCAGCAGCCGCACCTCATGGGCCGATAGCTCCCGAGCGAGGACGGCGCGCTGCACATTACCCCCCGAGAGGTGACTAATCGGCGTTTCGACTGAGGGCGTCTTGACCGAAAAGGTTTTCACCAAGCCGGTGGCGGCATGGCGAATCGCCTTGAGCATGAGCAGCAGATTCCACTTGGCCTGGGGCGGGCGATCGAAGGTGCGCAGGGCCATGTTTTCAGCCACGCTCATCGTCGGTACGCAGGCATTTTTGAGCGGTTCTTCTGGCAAGGCATAGACGCTGTGCTTGGCCATTTCGGCCCGAGTGGCCGTGTAGGGCTCGCCGTTGACCCGTCGTTCCCCGCTGACCGGCAGCCGCTGCCCCGACAAACATTCCACAAATTCACGCTGGCCGTTGCCCGACACCCCGGCAATGCCGACAATTTCTCCCGTGTGCACCCGCAGGTTCACCCCCTTGACAGCGGGGAGCCAATTGTCCTTATTGGCATGCAGGTCAATGACTTCGAGAACCGGCGTTTGGGTATCGGCGCTGGTCTTCACTACTGATTTTTGCTGTCGCTCTTGCCCCAGCATCATCTCGGCCATCGCTTCGATAGACAGATCTTGAACCTGCCCCTGCCCGGCCAGCTGACCCCGCCGCAAAATTGTCACCTCATCGGCAAACGCCTGAACTTCGCGAAACTTGTGGGTAATTAACAAGACGCTGAGATGCCCCTGCGATACCTCGGCCTTGAGCAATCCCAGCACCTCGTCCGCCTCATCGGGCGTCAGCACCGAAGTGGGCTCATCCAAAATGAGCAGACGGCTTTTGAGATAAATCTGTTTGAGAATTTCGAGCTTTTGCTTTTGTCCCGCCGCGAGCTGGCCCACGGGCGTTTCCAGCTCCACGTTGAAGGGGGCATTGGCCATAAAGGTGCGTAGCTCATCCAGCTCTTGCTTCCAGTTGATCAGGGTTTTGCTGTCATAGCGCGAGAGCACCAAATTTTCGGCCACGGTCATGGCGGGCACCGAGGTGAAATGCTGATACACCATGCCAATGCCGCAGGCGTGGGCATCTTTGGGACTATTAATCGTCTGGGGCTGACCGTCGATGACAATTTGCCCCACCGTGGGGTGATAAAACCCCATGACGCACTTCACTAGGGTGCTTTTGCCCGCCCCGTTTTCACCCAGCAGCGCGTGCAGCGTCCCCGGTCGTAACGTCATCGACACCTGATCAAGCGCGGTAAAGCTGCCAAACCGCTTGGTCATCGCCACCACATCCAGCTGTGGTGGCTGGTCAGTGCTCAAAGGATGATGCAGGGTGGCGGTATCCATAGAATCAGCCATCGGAGACGTTTATTGAGTATCGGCAGGATAGCCTTACAGTTCCCTTTGGGGAACGGTCGGGCTCGTTGACAACAGCAGAATGCTAGGTGCTGATCGTGTCAATCAGGTCGGTAGAAGTGGCCACCGCGCCAAAGACACCACCCTGCATTTTGATCATCTTGAGGGCCGCCAAATAGTTGCCGTAATCGGTCGCCCCGGTACAGTCTGACAGCATCAGGCACTCGTAACCGCGATCGTTCGCTTCACGCATGGTGGTGTGTACGCAAACATCGGTCGTAATGCCGGTAAGGATGAAGTTTTGAATGCCCAATCGACTCAACACCAGTTCGAGATCGGTGGCGTAAAACGCGCCTTTCCCCGGCTTGTCGATCACCACCTCACCCGGCAGCGGGGCCAGTTCGGGGATGATATGCCAACCGGGTTCGCCGCGCACCAAAATCTTGCCGCAGGGGCCTGGATCACCAATCCCCGCCCCAATTTGCCGCGATCGCCACTGCTTATTCTCAGGTAAATCTGACAGGTCAGGTCGGTGTCCCTCGCGGGTATGCATCACGGTGTAGCCCAGCGATCGCATCACCGCCAACAGCTTGTTTAACGGCTCAATCGGGGCGCGCGTCAGCGAGAGGTCGTAGCCCATTTTGTCGACGTAGCCGCCCACCCCACAAAAATCCGTCTGCATGTCAATGACGATCAGCGCGGTGTTGTCGGGGCGCAGGTCGCCATTATAAGGATAGGGATAAGGGTCGGCGTTTACGGTGCGTCCCATGCGGGTATTGCCAGAATAGTCATGGCAGGCTTAACATTTCGCCCGCGATCGCCGATGTTCATCACGAACGGATTCACTTCAAAGTCACGATTCTTGATGGGTTGCCCTAACTCAGAAGACCTTCTGCAGCAGCGGACAGCAGCGGATGCCAATGCAGGGATCTTGCGCTGAAAGATGGGGCGGTTTTCCACCCGTAAAGACTCAGCTCAGCTAGCCGCAGTGGACGATCACTCGCTGCAGCCAGCCCGGTGCCAACACGGAAAACTCGCCGGCCACCAAAGCCCGATGCGGGCGGGGCGGTTATGCCCCTAGCCGGTCAGCCCCGATAAACGTTACGATGCTGCCATAAAGTGAAGTTTTGTAACGCGTGAGTTTTGTCATGGCCTCCCTCGATCTGGAACAGATTTCCCAGCAGCTAGAGAGCGACAGCAGTAAAGATCGCATGTTGGCCCTGGCGATGCTGCGTAATGTGGAACCGGCGATTGCCGCCCCGCTCGTCAGAAAGGTAATTAACGACGTCAGTTTGCAGGTGCGATCGATGGCAGTGTTTGCCATGGGCATCAAGCCCGACGCTGAGACCTTCGATATTCTCGTCAAGCTGGTCGAAACTGACCCCGACTATGGCATCCGGGCCGACGCGGCAGGGGCCTTGGGCTATTTGGAAGATCCGCGAGGATTTGAGCCGCTGGTGCGCGCCTTTTACGAAGATACCGACTGGCTGGTACGGTTTAGCGCCGCCGTCTCGCTAGGCAATCTCAAAGATCCCCGCGCCCATGATGTACTCATCGAAGCGCTCAGCAGCGACGAAGTCGTGATTCAGCAGGCGGCGATCGCGGCAGTGGGCGAAGTGGGCGATGTCATGGCGGTTGATCACATTCTGACCTTTGCTCAAGCGGAAGACTGGCTTGTGCGCCAGCGCTTGGCCGAAGCCTTGGCTAACCTACCCTCCCCCAAAACAGAGCCCGCCTTGCGGTTTATGACCAAAGATCCCCATCCTCAAGTGGCCGAAGCCGCGCGCATTTCACTGCAGCGGTTAAGCGATCGGGCCAGCTAATTCTCTTCTCAATGCTCGAAGCATCGCGATAAGGGCTCTCAGCAGTGGCGAGTCGAATACAGAAATCCATTACCCCTGTGCCCAAAGCTCGAGAAGTTAGGGGACAGGGGTTTTTGAGTCTGAATTCTCTAATACCAGTTCTGCGAAGTAGCGCTACAGCTCGGCGATCCCCCGCTGTTGCTGCCCCCTTGTCGAAGGGGGCTACACACCTTTTGGGATGCGTAATCCAAATTCAGCGAATTGTTACAAGACCAATTCTTTGAAACTGGGCTACAGATCTTCCTTTCAACTCCGCTCAAGGAACGTCGGCTGAGCGGAGTCGTTCGCATCGCGTCTCCCCGAGGGAGAAAGCCGACTTGTATGTGTAGCTGTCATTCGTAGAACTGGTATCACTCGGTTGCTCCGCTACCCAGGGATAGAGTTCCGACTCAATCTGGGGAAACCAGCTTGCACATTGCCTTGCTTACAGACAACATCTTCTGCGAGGTCCAGGACGGCAGTTCGTCCTGGTCGACCGGGGGGGTCTGGAGGGAAATCGAAATTCCCCCCAGTGGATCTGACAACGCAGCCAGCACATCCACTTGACGACCCGCTGCCAGCACCGACTAGCCATCTGCCGCTCTCTCTTGTCACCAGATAGCTAGAACCACCGCCCCCCTTGCAGGCAAAATGGAAGGATGGCTGTTCTTCACTCTTCTATGTTTCAAACGACCCGGCGGCGGCTAGCGCTGTGGTACACCACGGTCACCGCTGTCGTGCTGCTGCTGTTTGCCAGCGGCGTGTATTGGTATGTGCGCACCACCCTCGTCGAACGCGTTGATGACACCCTCAGCCACGTCGTCGAAATCGTGCAGCGATCGCTGGTGATTGAGCCAGGGGGCAGCGCCGGGCAGCGCGTGCTCAGTGCGATGGATGGCACTGACAGCCTGACCGCGCCATCCCTGCAGGTCAACGTGGAGGCCAGCTTTCGCAACAACGACCCCACCCCCGAAGACGACCACATCGATTTGGAATGGTTTGGCCCCACCGGCGAGCTGCTGTGGTCCACATTATCCGAGCCGCTCGATCTGCCCGTACGGGTGAATCCCCTGGGCAAAACAGTGCACGTCAATGCCGAGCAGGTCGTGCGGCAGGTGACCGAGCGCATTGTCGCGGGCAATCAGATTCTCGGCTACCTGCGCGTCAGCCACCCCTGGTTTGAAGTCACCAAGCCCAGTCGACAACTGCTTCAAGATCTATCGCTGGGCATTAGCCTAATGATTGCAGCGGTCGCGACCATCGGCTGGCTGCTGTCAGGCATTGCGATCGCCCCGGTGCGCGAGTCTTACCAGCAGCTCAAGCAGTTCACTGCCGATGCCTCCCATGAGCTGCGCAACCCGATCGCCGTCATTCAAACCAATGTACAAGTAGCGCTGGCCGATCCCGAACCCGATGCCACCGCTCAGCAACAGCAGCTGCAGGTGATTGAACGGCTAACCCGGCGCTTGGGGCGCTTGGTCGATGATCTGTTATTTTTGGCCCGGCAGGAAGGCGGCTTGGTGCCCTTCAAGCAAGAAGACGTTGACCTCTCGCTGCTGCTGGCAAACGTGATCGAAGAACAAAGCGCGATCGCCGATCACAAAAATATCAGCCTCGGCTGTCAAGCCTGTGAAGTGGCGCTGGTAGCCCTCACGGCGGATGAGCCACCAGCGCCCGCTGTCGCCCACCCCGACTGGCAGGTGCGCGGTGATGCCGATCAGCTGACCCGCCTGTTTACCAATCTGGTCAGCAACAGCCTGCAACATACCCCCGTCGGCGGTCAGGTCAGCGTCAACCTCGATCAGAGCCGTCGCCAAAATCAAACCGCAATTCACGTAACGGTTCAAGATACCGGGGTGGGCATTCCCCCCGAGGCACTGCCCTACATTTTTGACCGGTTTTATCGCGCTGATCCGGCCCGGCAGCGATCGGGGGCGATGGGATCGGGCCTGGGGTTGGCGATCGCTAAGGTCATTGTCGAAAACCACGACGGCACCATCGACCTCAAAAGCACCCCCGACGAAGGGACGGAGGTAACCGTGCGACTGCCGCTACAGGCTGAAGTGTCCAGCCGCTAGCGTAAGCAAGGTCATCGCGTCGTTTCCAACCTTCTTTCTTCAGAGTCTTCCAAATTGAGAAGCAGTGGCGTCCTATAGACCGGTTTGAGATTATTTCAAGTCTTCCTCAAGCCAGCTTTAATTCGGTTAGGGGGAACATGATGGCGACCCAACTTCGTGGCTCGGCTGCAGCATGGGCACTCTAGACTGTCGACCCATTGCGGAATGAGACCGCTGCCAACGGTAGCTATTCATACCTGGGCACCCTTAGAGCATCCGCCTGTAGCTAGACGCTAGCGACGGATGCAGACATCTTCACCGTTTGCTCGACTGTATCGATTCAGGAAATTCTGAACCTATGTCATCCAGCCACCTCGCGGCACCGTCCCCTTGGCTCGCCCAACTCCGTCGCTATCGATTTTGGCTGATAGGTTGCGTCACCGCGATCGCGCTGTTTTTGCCATCCTTTTCCACTAGCGTTCAGGCGCAAGCCGCTTACCCGCCGTTGCACGACCCCTACGTCAACGACTACGGCGAAGTGCTGGCCGCTGACGATAAGGCCCACATGCGCACTGAACTGGAAGCGTTTCGGGCGCAGACCAGCATTCACGCCGTAGTGATGACCATCCAGTCGATTCACGACTATGCCACCGGCGATACCAGCATCGAATCCTTTGCCACCAACACCTTCAATACCTGGGAGCTCGGGGATGCGACTCGTAACGATGGCATTTTGCTGCTGGTAGCACCGGGCGATCGTGAGGTGAGAATCGAACTCGGGCGCGGCTATAACCGACAAGACGACCAAATTGCCCAAGCCATTATCGACGATGCGATGCTGCCCTTCTTTCGTGAGAATCAGATCAGCCTGGGCACCGTAGCGGGCACTAGTGCAATCATCGACCAATTTGATCCCAGTCGTCCGCGGCCTCATCCGGTGGCAAGCTTGATCAACAACGTGAGCCTGCCCTCTAGCCGCGAAAGTGGCATCGCGGTGTTGGCCACACTGGCGGCAGGGGGCGGCGTCGCCACTCGCTATTGGCGGAAGTGGCGGCGGCACCGAGGGCGCGATTGCCCCAAGTGTCAAGTCGCCATGCGCCGGTTGGCAGAAGACGAAGACGATGAGTTTTTACGGGCTGGACAACGCCAAGAAGAGGCGCTGAAGTCGGTTGATTATGATGTTTGGCTCTGTCCTGACTGTGGTTATCACACGGTAGCTCCCTACAGCAGCCATTTTTCCGGATATAGCAAATGCACCGCCTGCCATTACAAGACCTTGTCAACCAGCTCTGAAACCATCAGAAGCGCCACCTACACGAGCACAGGGCAGGCGCGAATCACCGAAACCTGTCACCACTGCGACCATTCGCATAGCTATCTGAGAACGCTTCCCCGTCTAGAGGAAACAACGTCATCATCTTCGTCAAGTAGCAACAGTAGCAGCAGTAGCGGTAGCAGTGGCAGCTCTGGCGGCGGGAGTTCCTCTGGGGGCGGCGCTTCCGGCAGTTGGTAGGGGAGTGGCTCAAAAATTAGCACATCGCCAAGCCTGCCCAGAGAGATTAGCGTCCCCTAGACCGGCTTTGGATTCTTTCAAGGTTTCCTCAAGCCAGCTTTAATTCGGTTAAGGGGAAACATGATGGCGACCCACCTGCAGTGGCTCGGCGGCAGCGTAGGCCCTCTAGACTGTCGGCCCATTGCGGAATGAGACCGCTGCCAACGGTAGCTATTCATATCTAGACACCCTCAGAGCATCCGCCTGTAGCTAAAGACTAGCGGCGGATGCTGGCATCTTCAGCCTTTGCTCGACTGTATCGATTCAGGAGATTCTGGACCTATGTCATCCAGCCACCTCGCGGCACCGTCCCCCTGGGCTGCCCAACTTCGTCGCTATCGATTTTGGCTGCTGGGCTGCGTCACCGCGATCGCGCTGTTTTTGCCAGCCCTCACCATGAGCGTTCACGCGCAAGCCGCCTACCCGCCCTTGCACGACCCCTACGTCAACGACTATGGCGCAGTGCTGGCCGCTGACGATAAGGTCAACATGCGGGCTCAGCTAGAAGCGTTTCGGGCGCAGACCGGCATTCACGCCGTGGTAATGACCATCCAGTCGATTCACGACTATGCCACCGGCGATACCAGCATCGAATCCTTTGCTACCAACACCTTCAATACTTGGGGGCTCGGCGATGCCACGCGTAATGATGGCATTTTGCTGCTGGTGGCACCAGGCGATCGCGAAGTGAGAATCGAACTCGGGCGCGGCTACAGCTCAAATTATGATCAGGTCGCTCAAAGCATCATTGACGATGCCATGCTGCCCCGCTTTCGCGACAATCAGATCAGTCAAGGCACTGCAGCCGGTGTGCATGCGATCATTCAGCGGTTTGACCCCAATCGTTCTCAACTGCAAACCATTGCCGACCGGGTGCCCACGCTGGACTCGTCTTCTCACCCCGCCTGGCTGCTAACCTTGTTAGCGCCGCTGGGGGCAATGCTAGGCATCTTCCGACAGTGGCGGCGACATCGAGTGCGCGAGTGCCCCCAGTGTCGCGTCGAGATGCGTCGCCTTAGCGAAACTGAAGATGACCGCTACTTGCAGGCCGGACAACGCCGAGAAGAATCCCTAAAGTCGGTTGATTACGATGTCTGGCTCTGTCCTGACTGTGGCCATCACCAGGTGTTGGCCTACGGCAGTTGGTTTTCCGCCTACAGCAAATGCCCCGCCTGTCATCACAAGACGATGTCGACCCAGTCGCAAACCATTACCCCGGCTACCTACGACCATTCGGGGGAAGCCAAAATTACCGAAACCTGCCGTCACTGCGACCGTGTGCATAGCTATCGCAAAACCCTGCCCCGACGACAGAGGTCATCTTCCAGCAGTAGCAGCTCAGGCGGCGGTAGTTCCTCTGGGGGCGGGGCTTCCGGCAGTTGGTAAAGGAGTTGCCCAAACATCCACCGGCTGTGAGGGGGGCAATTTCATACAGATTGCGCCGAATTCACTACTAGAGAACCCTCTGCCCCATCACCTGAATCTGCACTGCCCACCTGATCCTTGAGCGCGTTGCGCCACCTCATAAGCCGTTGCTCAGAAAAAGCCTCCTCATCGCTGGGGTTTGACTCTGTACTAAACCGAACTGGCACACTCACCAAGGCAAGAAAAACAAGCGATCGCTATCCAGTTCATCAAATCCAGTAGGCCACAGTTTGATCAAGTCGCCTCAGATGGCTGAAACTACTCTCTAATCGGATTTTCAATTCTGCAGAGCTGCCCTTCCCGAAGGGGATTCCAACTTCTGCATGCCGACTTCTGCTCTGTATCCAGAGGTTCAATCAATAAATTTAAGATCGAAACCGCTATTTCGATGCAAAGTATTTGCTAAGGCTGATCTGAATACTGAAAGCACTGACATGAGCCGCAAGCGCAAAACATTCAAGTTCTCGCTCAACAGCAACCGTGATGGGCACATGACCGCCGCGATAGTTGTCGGCATCTTAGTCGCTATCGTTGGGATAACAACAGAACGGAATTGGCTACTATATACGGCCGCTGTTGTCGTCGCCTGGGAATGGTTTGCCACCCCTGATGTAGACTGTGCCAGCCAGCGTAGAGCGGATTCTGGCGAATGGCTTTTGGTTTGCTTGATCTGGTTGCCATTCTCGTGGACGGTCTCTCACCGCAGTTTCTTGTCTCACTCACTGTTAATCGGCTTGCCCATCCGCATAATATACGTTGCTTTGCTGATCGGCTGGCCCCTTAATCACCTCACCGACGGCCTGCTGATAGAAGCCGCCCACCTGTGGCCTTCGGTTTTGACAGGGTGTGCGATCGCTGATGCCACCCACCTGCTCAAAGATGGCTACACTCCAATGCAAATGCTCTTTGGCCGCTAACTCGATTAAGAGGCTCCGGCAAAACCATCGCTGTGCGCTAACACAGCGTCATGAGTGAGTCAAAGCTTTGCAGGGGCGAAAATGATCTTCCACACTGCTCAAATCGTATAGCAGGCCGCAGTTTGATCAGGCTACTTCAGATGCCTGAAACTACGACTTGGATAAGGGTTGCAATTCCGTAGGGCTACCCCGGCCCGAAGGGTATTCCGACTTCTGCTGTATGACCAAGCGATCGCCAACAAAAACCCCCAAACAATCAAGTTAACCGTCTGGGGATTCAGCAAATCTGGAACTTTGGGGAATCTGCGAGACCTTACAGCTCGCCGCGAATCTCTTCAATCACGCCATCACGCAGCAAAATTTCAACCTGCATTTTTTTGATCAAATTATCGCCCTGGCTCACGGTAAAGAAGCTTTCCATCTGCCCCTGATTCACTTCTTTATCCAGTTCCAAAGTTTGTACCGTTTGGAGCTGCTGCAAAAACTGATTCTTTTGTTGTAGCAGCTTGCTCTTGTCTTGATTGAGCTTGTTCTGCACCGAAGAGATCTGCTGCTTAACAGCCGGATCTTCGGGGTTGCTCGTTTGCTTTTGCACTTCGGTGACCATCCGTTGGCCTTGCATTTCGAGCTGCTGCAGGCGGCTGTCAACTTGATTGATTTGGCTTTGCAATTGCTTTTGCGCTTCCTCTTTCCAGAGAGGGGTCACAATCGCTTTAACAGTAATATTACGTTTGATTTGAAGCTGAGACACGTCCATAAACTCTGGCTAGTTGTAGGGGACTTTGAATACACTACCTAAGAACCTGGCAGAGGATGTGACCGACGGCAAGACCCAGCTTTGAAATTCGGCAGAATTTCACAAACCAGCACTTCGCATCAAGAAAACATCCCGTCAATCATATCGCGATAGCGGGACGCGACTACAGGCCGCTTGATTTTCAATGTCTGGGTCATTGTGCCGCTCTCAATTGAGAACGGTTCTGTGATTAAACAAAACGGCCCGACCCGGTCATCGGGGCGATAGCCAGGGCGGTCTTGAACTTGGCGATTGAGTTCGGCACGAAATAGCTTTTGCACGCGATCGTCGTCAAGCGAAATCTCTGGCAGGTCTTGGCTATTGGCTATCTCTGGGTTGGGCGTCGTGAGGTAAAGCGACTGGCTCGTAGCCCACTGCTGCAGTGCCTCAAAATTCGGCACAATCAAAGCCCCCAGCGATCGCTGATCCTGGCCCACCAGCATCATTTGGTCGATGTAGGCACTCTGCACGCAAACATCTTCAATCGGCTGCGGCTCGATATTTTCGCCATTGGTCAACACGATGGTATCTTTCGCCCGGCCCGTCAGCACCACATTGTTGTCAGCGGTCAGGTAACCCAGATCACCCGTATCAAACCAGCCCTCGGCATCAATTGCTTTGGCGGTCGCTTCCGCATTTTTGTAATAGCCCTGCATGACTTGCGGCCCCCGCACCAACACCAATCCCTTATGGCCGATGGCCAGCGGTTGCCGCGTTTCGAGGTTCACAATTTTGAACTCTGTGCCCGGAATCGGCTGTCCAGAAGCACCGCGCAGGTTGCCCCAAATGCGGCGAGCAGAGACGACCGGCGAGGTTTCGGTCAGGCCATAGCCCACGAGAATCGGCACATTGACAATTTCAAAAAACAGATCAATGTGGCGAGCCAAAGAGCCGCCGCCGCTGATCAGCTGTTTGACCTGTCCGCCCGTTGCCTGCCGCACCTTGCTGTAGACCAGCTTTTCGCCCAGCAGATGCAGTGGCCAAGCTAGCCCCTGCAGCACTCGCGAGCCCAGCTGCCTCAGCGGGGTCGGGTTGGGATGATCGAGGCTGAGATTGTTGGCCGTGCGGCGATTTTGCACATATTTTTTGCTACACCACATGAGGGTGTTGACCAGCTTTTGCTTGCTGGCCGGTTGTTCGCGAAACTGTTTTTGTGCCCCTTCATAGATCGACTCCCAAATGCGGGGCACGCCCACCATGTATTGAGGCTGGCTGCCTTTGAAGTCAGCTTTAATGTGGCGAATGTTGGTATAGGTCTGGGTGCAGCCTTGGGAATAAAGAAAGTATTCCGCGGTGCGGCCAAAGGTATGCCAAGTGGGCAGCAGCCCCAGCACGCGATCGCCCGGTTGCGGCTGCACCACAGCACCCAACGTTGTGATTTGATGCAGCAGGTTACCGTGGGTAATCATGACGCCCTTGGGCTTGCCCGTCGTGCCCGAGGTGTAAATCAGCGTCGCCAAACTGTCAGGGGTGGCAGGGGCGGGTTGCCACTCGCGTTGACCGCCAATTTCTAGCAGTTGCCCGTAGTTCACCATGTTGAAAGGCAGCGCCTCGGGCACCGGTTCATCGGAGAGCAGCACCGCAAACTGTAGGGGTAAGTCAAGAAAGCGATCGCGAATCCGCTGCCACAGTTTTAAGTGTTCAACGATCAGCACCGTGCTGTCACTATGCTCGGCAATGTAACGCAGTTCCTCCGTTTCAGCCTGCGCACTGCGCACGGCATCGATGCCGCCAGCGGCCATGATGCCCTGATCAGCAATTAACCAACGGTGGCTGTTGTCGGCAAAAAACGCGACGCGGGTTTCGGGAGCCAATCCCAAGCCCTGCAGCCCCGCCGCAAACTGCCGGATATTAGCCCACAATTCAGCGTAGGTCAGTTGGGCACTAGGCTCATTGTGGGCGTCATTCATCGCCAGCTGATGGCCATAGTGCTCTGCCGCCAGGGGCCAAATTTCGGCTAACGATTGCAGGCGCGAGTAGTCTGTCTCGGCGGCAATACCGGCGCGATCGCGCTGTTGCAGGTGATTCAGAACGCTGGGATTAATTTGGTTCATGGCGAACGACTCACAGCTAAGGGTGCCTGCGGTCAATCCTACAATAGGTTGCTATGCAGACTGCGAGGGGGCGGGCGATCGCTCCCCCTAAAAAAAGACATAATGAGAATTGGCTGGCATCAATCAGTTGACTAACTGAGGATGTCTGACGGGCGACAGCGGCGCTCAGCAATCAATGGGTCGCTGGGGTAGAGCCAAGGTTGCCCGGTATTGATCGGCCACTACCGTGTACATACCAGTGAGGGAATCAAAGCCATGCCAAAAGCAACGTGGAATGGGGCGGTGCTAGCGGAGAGTGATCGTTGTGAAGTCGTTGAGGGCAATCAATACTTTCCCCCCGACTCTTTGAATATGGAATACTTTAAGCCCAGCAGCAAAACGACCGGTTGCCCTTGGAAAGGCACCGCTTCGTATTACACCCTAGAAGTCGATGGCCAGACGAATCCCGATGCGGCTTGGGCCTATCAAGAACCCAAATCGGCGGCCAGCAACATCAAGGGCTACGTCGCCTTTTGGCGAGGTGTGACTGTAGAAACTTAGGGATCGGCGCTCAAACAAAATTGCCCCACAGCGTCCTTAATGGCCGGGGGAGAGAGGGAGCGAGGAACGAATTGAGCAATCTAGATGAGCCAATGCGCCCTCTATGCACTGACGGTTCCACCAACGTTCCCCTGAGGCCTCGATCAGGTCTCTTGCTGATCCTTCCACTCTCTTCCCAATTTCGGCAGGAGGCAGTGCGATGATTCAAAAAACTCGGTGGCGATCGCGATTCATCACGGTGGCGATCGCCTTGGCGACGGGGCTGCTGATCGTCATCACAGCCCCGGCAGCAACCCCTAATGACGGGCAGAACCCGTCTCAACGGGTAGGAGTGACCGCTACCGAGGTGGCTCAATCACCGGCACCAGCGGCAGCGGCAACCGTGTTATTAGAAGCGGACGGGGTGCTCGAAGCGGGCGACCAAATTTTTGCGGATGACAGCCTGTTTGACATCCATCCGTTTACTGGCGAAGCCGGGCAGGCCATCACTATTCGCATGGCGAGCGATGAATTTGATACCTATTTGATTGTGATCGATGCCGCCGATCAAACCATTGGCTCAAACGACGACGCCAGCTTATCAGAAACGAACTCAACGCTGTTGCTCACCCTCCCTGACACGGGTTCCTATCGAATTTTAGCCACAGCCTTTGACCAAACTCAGCGCGGTCGCTATCGCCTGACGGTGACCACTGCCAGCCCTGCCGACCTTCAGCAGCTCGCCAGTAATCACCTGTTTGAGCAGGGCACGCAACAGTATGAAGCCGGGGAGCTGCCAGCCGCGCTGGACACTTGGCAGCAGGCGCTGGCAATTTATCAAGCGCAAGGCCTGCAGGAACAAGCCGCGATCGCGCTGAACAATTTGGGCATTGCCTATCGGTCGCTGGGGGAATACCAGACCGCAATGGATGTCCTACAGCAGGCGTTAGCCATTGTCCGCGACATCGGCGATCGCTCAGGCGAAGCCATGGCCTTGAATAACTTGGGCAATGTGCAGAACTCACTGGGTAATTATCAGCCAGCGATTGAGTTGTATGAGCAGAATTTGGCCATTGCCCGCGACATCGGCGACCCGCGAAGCGAAGCCTCGGCACTCGGCAACCTGGGGCTGGTCTACGACACTTTGGGTCAGCATCAGCAGGCCCTAGAGTTTCACCAACAGACCTTAGAGATTTTTCGGGCCATCGGCGATCGCGCCAGCGAAGCCCAAGCTTTAGGCAATGCGGGACTGGTGCACCACTCTCTGGGCGATTATGCGCAGGCAATCGACCTGTATCAAGAGAGTTTAGCGATTGCGATCGAACTGGAAGATCGCCCGGCCCAGGCCAGTGCTCTCGGGAATTTGGGCACCACTCATCACATTCTCGGAGACTATGCAGTCGCGATCGATTTTCATCAGCAGGCGCTCGCCCTTGATCAAGCAATCGGCGATCGCCAGGGAGAGGCGTCTGCCTTAGGCAGTTTGGGATTCGCCTATGAGTCTTTGGCTGACTATGAGCAGGCGATCGACCTGTATCAACAGTCTTTAGCCATCAGACGCGACATCGGCGATCGCTTAGGAGAGGCGATTACCACTAGCAACGTGGGCATTACGTTGCTCAGTATGGGGCAACTGGCAGAAGCTGAGCGATCGCTCAGACAGTCGGTGGCCACCTATGAATCGCTGCGGACGGATCTCCCAGATGCTCAACTCATTTCACTAGCGGATACCCAAGCCTTTGCCTACGCCCATTTAGAGCGAGCCTTAGTCGCGCAAGGCCAAACCGCCGCTGCCTTAGAAATTACTGAACGTGCCCGTGCCCGCGCCTTTGTGCTGCAATTAGCCAGCCGTTTGCCGACGGCCCAGATCCGTGGGGTCGTAGCCGATACGGTCGCGAATGCAGTGACCACCGCTCCCTCGATTGCCGACATTCAACAAATTGCGCGGGATCAAAATGCCACGCTGATCACCTATTCGGTCATCTTTGATCAGGCGCTATATATCTGGGTTGTGCAGCCCTCTGGGGAGCTCACGTTTCGCTCCGTTGAGTTCGACGATACTGATGCCGATGGCAGACCCACCAACCCGATTGCCACGCTGGATGGCCCAGTCTATCCGGGTGGAGTTGAACTGTCAGCGCTGGATACCCTGGTCGCCGAGTCGCGCTCCGGGATTGGCGTGGTCGCTAGCCCGCCCACTCAGTCCACCTCGCCGCCGGCCTCCAGCACACCGAACGATCATCGCCTCACAGACTTGTATCAGGTCTTGATTGAGCCCATTGCCGATTTGCTGCCGGCTGATCCAGCGGCAAATCTCATCTTTGTGCCCCAGGGCAGCCTGTTTTTAGTGCCTTTCGCCGCCCTGCAAGATGCTGAAGACACCTATCTAATTGAGGCCCATACGATTCTAACCGCCCCCTCCCTGCAGGTCTTAAACCTGCTCACCCGGTCATCCGGGGCAGCGGCGAACAGCAGTCCGTTTCTGCAAGCTGAGAACGCTTTAGTGGTCGGTAATCCCATCATGCCGGAAGTGACGATTCCCAGTGGCAGCGGCCTGCAAAATCTGCAGTTGGCCCCGCTGCCGGGCACCGAAGCCGAAGCCTGGGCGATTAGTGACCTGCTCGGCCTCGCCCCCCTCATTGGGAAGCAAGCGACCGAAACCCAGATTAAACAGCGGTTACCCAATGCCCCGTTAATTCATTTGGCGACCCATGGGCTACTCGACTATGGGGCTCCCCAGTATTCAGGAGTGCTGGATGTGCCAGGGGCCTTGGCCGTCACCCCCGGCAATGGCGAAGACGGACTGTTGACCGCCGCTGAGATTTTTGAGATGGATCTACAGGCCGAGTTAGCCGTCCTTAGTGCTTGCGACACTGGGCGCGGGCGCATTACTGGCGATGGAGTTGTGGGTCTATCGCGCGCGCTAATCACAGCGGGCGTCCCCGCTGTCATGGTGTCGCTTTGGGCCGTGCCCGATATGCCAACCGCAGCCCTGATGACGGAATTTTACCGGCAGCTCCAGCAAGGACAATCCAAAGCGCAAGCTTTACGACAGGCCATGCTGATCACCCGGCAAACCACTCCAGACCCTCTCAACTGGGCCGCCTTTACTTTGATTGGCGCCGCCTAGTCGGCATGGCGCGATCGCGGTTTGGCCACTGGCGGCTCGTCGACTAAATCGAACGCCTGGATTCAGGTATTCCCAACTAAAAAGGGGATTAAATCCATGAAAATTCACTTTTTCATTAATCAAAATCTATGTTCTGGGTCGCGATCTTGACTCAAGATAACCGTATGGTAAGCAGGACTGTGCCGCCAGCAATGACATTGTTCTGAAGCTGTAACACTCGACTTGCCGCCAATAGCAACGCCCACTAACCTAAGTTTGCTTGGGCTAATTTCTCGGGCTCAGTTGAACCCCTTGCGAGAGTTGATGAATGAGCTCTAGTTTGATTCTGTCGAATGTCTTAAATCCGCCTGTTCTGTTCTTTTTTATCGGTTTAAGCGCCGTTTTCCTGAAATCTGATTTAGAAATTCCGCAGCCGATTCCCAAGCTGTTTTCCCTTTACTTACTGTTTGCCATTGGCTTTAAGGGGGGCCATGAGCTACACGAAAGTGGTTTAACTCCAGACATTGCGATCGCGCTACTGGCCGCCGTTGTGATGGCCGCTCTGGTGCCGGTTTACTCTTTTTTCATTCTGCGGTTAAAGCTAGATATCCATAATGCGGCGGCGATCGCGGCCACCTACGGCTCGATTAGCGCCGTCACGTTCGTCACCGCGAGTACGTTTTTAGCGCGGCTTGACGTTGACTTTGGCGGCCATATGGTGGCCGCCCTTGCTCTCATGGAGTCCCCCGCCATCATCGTGGGGCTCTTGCTGGTGCGCGTGTTTGCTCAGCAGCAAAATCCTAATCTTGACGACGATGACTTTTCTTGGGAAGAGGTGCTGCGAGAGTCTTGTCTCAATGGCTCAGTGTTTCTGCTCGTCGGCAGCCTGCTCGTCGGGGTCGTCACGAGCGAACAAGGTTGGGAAAGTCTGGAGCCGTTCACGGGTGAAATGTTTTATGGGGTGTTGACCTTTTTTCTGTTAGATATGGGTCTCGTCGCTGCCCGGCGCTTTCAGGATTTGCGCAAAGGGGGCGCATTTCTGATCAGCTTCTCCGTCTTGATGCCGATTCTCAATGCGGCGATTGGCATTGCGATCGCCGCCCTGATTGGCATGGGTGCCGGGGATGCGTTGCTCTTTGCCGTGCTCTGTGCCAGCGCCTCCTACATTGCGGTGCCGGCAGCCATGCGTCTGACCGTGCCAGAGGCCAATCCGAGCCTCTACATCTCGATGGCGCTGGCGCTCACGTTTCCCTTCAACATCATCGTCGGCATCCCCATCTACTTTCAATGTATTCAACTTTTTTGGGGCTCGTGATTGCCGATGCTATTTTCGCCAACCAAACTGATAAATGACCTCAAATTCGATAATTTTCGCGGTGATTTTTTTGGCGGATTAACGGCGGCGATCGTGGCGCTGCCGCTGGCGTTGGCCTTTGGGGTGGCCTCGGGGATTGGTCCCAGTGCCGGACTCTATGGCGCGATTAGCGTCGGTTTCTTTGCGGCTCTCTTTGGTGGCACACCCGCCCAGATTTCTGGCCCCACTGGCCCTATGACGGTCGTGATGGCCTCAACGGTCGCGGCCTTCGCTGCCCGCACCTCTGAGTCCGGTCTGGCCATGGTGCTCACCGTCGTCATGCTGGGCGGACTGTTTCAGATCTTGCTGGGGCTACTGCGGCTGGGCAAGTACATTACCCTGATACCCTACACGGTGATCTCCGGCTTTATGTCGGGGGTCGGCGTCATCATTATCGTGCTGCAAATCGGGCCGCTGCTAGGCCAAGAGGGCACAGCTGGGGTGGTCAACTCAATTGCGGCCATCCCGACCTATCTCAGCGACATCAATCCAGCGGCGGCGGGTTTGGGGCTATTGACATTAGCGATCGTCTTTGCCGCTCCGGCTCGACTCAACCGCATTCTGCCGGCACCGCTCATTGCGCTGGTCGTCTGCACTTTGCTGTCAGTATGGGGCTTGCCCAACAGCAATATTCCTCATATTGGGGATATTCCCGGCGGACTACCCACCCTTCACCCGCCTCAATTTGAGTGGCAAAACCTAAAAGATATGTTGGTCTACGGCGTCATGTTAGGCACGTTGGGCGCTCTAGACTCATTGCTGACATCGCTAGTGGCCGATAACGTGACTCGGACTCAGCACGATTCTGATCGCGAACTGATTGGTCAGGGCATTGGCAACATGGTCTCAGGCTTGCTCGGGGGATTGCCGGGGGCCGGTGCCACCATGCGCACAGTCATCAACGTGCAGGCGGGCGGGCGAACGCCAGTTTCGGGCATTATCCATGCCTTGTTGTTGGCCGTCGTCGTTTGGAAAGCCAGTTTTTTAACAGAACCCATTCCCAATGCCGTGCTGGCAGGCATTTTGATCAAAGTGGGCATCGATATCATTGACTGGGGATTTATCAAACGGGCTCACCGCCTCTCGACCAAAGGGGCCGGGGTGATGTACCTGGTGCTGGGTCTGACAGTCTTTGTCGATTTGATTACGGCCGTAGCGGTTGGCGTCTTTGTGGCAAATTTGCTCACCATTCAAAGCCTCACTGATTTGCAGGTGCAGGCCATGAAAACCATCACCCGACCCGAGAACCAAGATTGGCTGTCGCGCGAAGAGCAGATCTTACTGGGAGCGGCCCGAGGCAAAGTTTTGATGTTTCATCTCAGCGGTCCCATGAGCTTTGGTGCGGCTAAAGCAATTTCTCGCCAAATGTCGATTGTCGAAAACTATGAAATCCTCATTCTTGATCTCAGCGATGTGCCTCGCTTAGGCGTCACGGCCCTACTGGCGATCGAGACGATGATTAAAGATGCCTTTGCCAAAGAGCGAGAAGTCTTTGTAGTGGGTGCTCAGGGCCAAGTCTATCATCGCCTGCAATGTCTAGAGGTGCTGCGACAGTTACCCCCTGACAATCACTTGACTGAGCGCCTGATGGCGTTAAAGCAGGCAGTCGAGCTGATTCACCAGCGTGCCAAGCCGTTCGAGATCCAGCCCCATTGATCACCATCAGGACTGTTTACTATGCGTATCGTTAAGCGCCTTGAAATCATTGTCTCTTCACGGGAGATGCCCAAGATCCTCACTAAGCTCGACGAGGTGGGGGTCTCTGGCTACTCCGTCATCCACGATGTGACTGGCAGGGGGCATCACGGCACGGTTTCCGATGACTCAGACTTTGCGGCCACGACCTTGAGCAATGTCTACATCTTGTCGTTTTGCGCCAGTGACAAAGTGAAGCCAGTGCTTGAGCAGGTCAATCCCTTACTCAATAAGTTTGGCGGTGTTTGTTACCTCTCAGAAGTCATGGAGGTGCGATCGGCAGAGGGCATTGCCACTTTGTAACCGGGGCCCGCCCCTCTAAATCACATCGCACAGAACAACTATCAGGAAACCTCTTATTCGTTCTCCATGGCTTAAACGACTAGAGAACGTCAGTACGTCCCTTCATTTCTAGTTGGTTGCTAGCTCGTCTAACGCAGTTAGATCCATCTAATTTTGACCTCGTGAGAGGTCAGCCTCAGCCCTCGGCAGGATAACTAGCCGACAACTTCCATAATCTTGAACATTGGCAGGTACATTGAAACGAGAATTGACCCCACCATGCCACCGAGGATGACAATCATAAACGGCTCCATGATGCTGGTGAGCGCTTTCACGGCCTGTTCTACTTCGTCCTCGTAGAAATCAGCCACCTTCATGAGCATCTGATCGAGCTCACCCGTTTCTTCGCCAATGCTAATCATTTGAATCGCCATGGCCGGAAACACCCGGTGTTGCTGCAAGGCCAGACTAATCATGCCCCCAGTCTGAATTTCATTGCGCGCTTCATCAATGGCATCAGAAATCACTCGATTGCCCGCCGTGTCTCGCACAATTTCTAACGACGTCAAAATCGGGACTCCAGAACGCGAGAGAGAACCGAAGGTGCGACAAAACCGTGCCGTTGCCGTCTTTTGCACCAAATCGCCAAACAATGGAAGCTTCAGCAGCAAACGGTCAATATTTTGCTCACCGCTATCAGTCGCATAGTAGCGTCTGAAGGCAAAGGCGACACCCACAATTATGCCAATCATGATTACCCAGTTTAAGGGCTGCCGCAGAAACACACTGATTTGCAACATAATGCGAGTAAACAGCGGCAACTGGGCGTCTAACTCCTCAAAAATTTCGGCAAATGTGGGCAATAGAAAAACCGTCATTGAGATAAAGATCACGATCGCTAACAGCGACACCGTCACCGGATAAGCCATGGCCGACTTAATCTGGTTTTGCAGTCGATTGAGATCTTCTAAAAGTTTGGCGAGTCGATTGAGCACCTCATCTAAGACACCCCCAACTTCCCCTGCTTGCACCAAGCTGACATACAGTTTGTCAAAGCAGCTAGGATGCTTGCTCATCGAATCCGAAAGGCTCGTGCCCTGCTGCACATCGGCATTGACATCTTCGAGTGCTCGCTTCAGTTTGGGATTCGGACATTCTTCTGACAGCACGCCAATCCCACGCACGAGGGCAACCCCCGCATTGACCAATGCCGCAAACTGTCGAGAAAACACGGCCTTGTCTTTGACAGACACTGACGTCATCGCCATTTTGATTTCATTCAGGTCGAAGTTGAAGCTTCGTTCTTCCTTCAAGTCCTGAATGAATAGCCCCTGATCTTTCAGCAAATTACGAGCTTCAGAGGGGTTAGACGCGGCAACTTTCTCTTTGCGTTCACGCCCTGCACTGTCTCGACCGATAGCAACGTAGGTAGGCATAATCCTAAAGCGGCAATGGTATTAAAAAACTCAACCGAATCATCGAAAGCAGAAAGCTACTCTGTCTGATGGGTATTTTCTTACTGTAGAAGCTCCTTGAGATGCCGCTACGTTAGCACATAGCGCTGAAACGAAAACGGTTTCTCAAGATTTGGCAGGTCTACTCTCAAGCAGCTGACGCAGGCATGACCCAAGCGCTTCGACCAAGCCAGAGCACTTGGGTCAGTTTGGTCTACCGACGGCGACCGGCGGCGGTAGCTTGCTGCGTAGCACCAGCGCCCTTCGGTCCACCCTCAAGGATGCGCTGTAATTCCTCGGGTCGCGAGGTTTTAGACATGGCAGAATCAAAGGAAATCGTACCAGCCTGATACAAATCGGCCAGCACCCGTTCCAGAGTCTGCATCGCCAAGCGCCCGCCGGTCTGGATAGAGCCGTAGATTTGAGCGGTTTTGCCTTCTCGGATCAGGTTGGAGATGGCCGGTGTCACCACCATGATCTCTTGGGCCATCACCCGGCCAAACTCACCCGGTTTGGGATTGGCCTTGGGCACCAGACACTGACTCAAGACCGCTACTAAAGAGTTGGAAAGCTGTACTCTGACTTGAGTTTGCTGCTCTGGCGGAAAGACATCGACCATGCGATCGACCGTTTGAGAGGCCGAGCTAGTATGCAGGGTACCAAAAACGAGGTGACCGGTCTCAGCCGCTGAGATCGCCAAAGAAATCGTCTCTAAGTCCCGCATTTCACCCACCAGAATGACGTCGGGGTCTTCCCTCAGGGCCGCTCTTAGGGCATTACCAAAGCTCTTCGTATCTTCACCAATCTGACGCTGGTGAATCAAGCTTTTGTTCGGTTCGTACACAAATTCAATGGGATCTTCAACGGTTAAGATATGCTCTGGCCGAGTCAAATTGATCTCGTTGATCATTGAGGCGAGCGTGGTCGATTTCCCTGACCCAGTCGGCCCCGTCACCAGAATCAACCCTCGAGGCTTTTCAGAAAGCTCGCGGACGATCGGTGGCAAGCCCAACAAATCCATCGTCGGGATTTTGGAACTCAGAGCCCGCAAGCAGGCAGCATAGGTGCCTCGATCCTTATAGACGTTGACCCGGAAGCGCGCTAACCCTTTCACTCCGTAGGAACAATCAAGCTCCCAGTTTTGCTCTAACGCTTTTCGCTGACTGTTATTCAGCATGCTGAAGATAAGTCGTTGACAAGCTTCGGGGCTCATGGGTTCATGCTCAGTCGGGGTGAGCTTACCGCTGATCCGAATGTAAGGGGGTAACCCAGCAGAAAGATGGAGGTCTGAGCCACCACGCTCAATAACTTCTTCCATCAAGTCTTCAATCATCATTTCCATAGCATTACCTCGTGGGAATAGGTGTTGTCGGGGCGCGGAAAAAAGCAGGTGCGCCGAAAGTTTGAAGTCTATCTGGCCTCAAGGTTATGACTTAAAGCGGGGAGTTAAGCAGTAGGGGCAGTCTAACCAGTCTTGCTGCAGTTCAGCTTGACAGTTTTCACAGGTGAGAGAGCTTTTGCGTCGGGCTTTGAGTTCAGCTTCCAAACCAGTATCGGTAAAGGTAACCCGTTCAACTTCGTCAAGGGAAGTGTAGCCCTGACGCACCAAGTCCAAGCTGTAGGCCAGCAGCGTCTTCATGCCTTCTTCGACGGCGGCTTCCTTGATTTGTTCGCTGGGCACGCCGTCCGCAACGAGTTTCTGCAGAGTCTCAGTCATCTGCATGACTTCGTATACCCCGACCCGGCCTTTGTACCCTACCCCTTGACAGGTCTCGCAGAAGGTGCCATCAGATCGTGCTGCCGCAATTTGCTCAACTGACAAGACATTGGCCTTGTAAATCGTGAGTTCTGAGTCGCCGGCACTGGCTAGGCCAAACCTCGACAACTCTTCATGGCTGGGGGTGTAAGGAATTCTGCATTCAGAGCACACCTTTCGCATCAATCGCTGCGCTAAGACGCCAATCAGTGAACTGGAAACTTGAAAGCCCTCCATCCCCATTTCTTCTAGCCGAGAAATCGCTCCAGCAGCATCGTTGGTGTGCAAGGTCGTCAGCACCAGATGCCCCGTCAAAGCCGCCTCAATAGCTGTTTTCGCCGTTTCTGGGTCACGGGTCTCACCCACCAGAATGACATCGGGATCTTGGCGCAAAAAGGCCCGCAAGATAGAGGCAAAATTCATGCCCTTCTCACGAATCACCTGAACCTGAGTAATCCCCGGCAAAGCATACTCAATCGGGTCTTCGGCTGTACTAATGTTGATGCCCGGATCGTTGCGCTCAGAGAGCAGAGAATAGAGCGTGGTCGTTTTACCTGAGCCCGTTGGCCCCGTCACCAAAATCAGGCCATAGGGGCGAGAGGCCATCTCGCGAACGACGTTCAGAGACTCTTCATCAGTGATGAGCTTGTCAATGCCCAGTTGGGTTGAGGAGTTATCCAAAATTCGGAGAACCACCTTCTCGCCGTAACGGCTGGGCAGGGTACTGACGCGAAAGTCAATTTTGCGGCCTTGAAACATGCGACGAATACGACCGTCTTGGGGAAGCCGTCGTTCGGCAATATCCAGCTCCGCAATGATTTTGAAGCGGGCCGTCACCGCTGGCACAATCTTTTTGGGAAATTTCGGGAAAGCCTCGCGTAATACACCATCCTTGCGGAACCGCACTCGTAAAGATTCTTCTTGCGGTTCAATATGAATGTCGGAGACGCCTTCTTGTAGAGCTTTGACCAAAATCTTGTTAACCAAGGCAATCACCGGCGCGGCACCGGCATCCTGCAGGGCATCGTTGAGGTCAGATTCCTCTTCGCTAACTTCCTCTAAGGCAGCAGCATCAAAATCTAAGTCTTGCAGGTCAGATTGAACATCGACGGCCTGCTCCATGTCTCGCTGTTTTTCGCGGGCAACTTTTTCATCCAAGTACCCAGAAATCAAGCGTTGATAATCTTCAACCGTGATGACCATGCGTCGCAAACGTAAGCCCGCTGGGCGCAAAATGCGATTGAGGTCATCCTGTGCCTCAAGATTTTCAGGATCCACCATCGCTACGAGCACGGAGGGATCTTCACCGTCATCGCGCGATAGCGGCACCAGTTGATGGCGACGGCACGTATCGACCGGAATTAAGGTGTCGATAAATTGGCCAATCTGTTGAGAGGACAGCGAATCCAACTCAGGGTCAACCGACTCAATACCGTAAAGAATTTTTAGCTCAAACAGTTGCTGCTTCTTGTATTGCCGTACGAGTTCAGGCGAAAGCTGTTGTCCTGTCAAAGATTCCAGGACATCCGTTAGAGCCCGACCTGACCGTCGGCTTTCCGCCAATGCCTGTTGCATTTGCTCGCTATCAACCAGACCAGCCTGGATGAGTTTGTTGCCAAAAGGCGAGAAGCTGCGTTGTAGAACGAGAGCGCGACGCTGTGAGGAATTCGTCATAGCGGATGCAAGAATCTGTAAGTGAGTAGGTCAGAGAGTCAGAAATACGGTCGGAAGATGCACTGGGTTAGTGTTCCCGGTAGCCCTCGTGGGTGAATCACCCGACCGTAAAAGTGGCTGCGGTTAAAAATTTATCGATAGCTATCAGATGGAATGATAATAGCCTCATCTGTAAAACTGTGGTTCTTTGCCCGCAATGATTTGTGGAAAACAGGCTTGCCATCTTGGCTGTCAGGACGCAGACATCATGAGCGAGCGAGTATCAACAGCCAACAGTCTCTGTCGCAATTCGACTTAGATTTGGGGATAGTGATTTTCTTGGGAACAGGGGGCTGACAATCACCTTAGGTGAGGGCTCGATTGAGCTGCCTTATAGAACCCATTTGAGATCTTTTGAATTTTGAGTGAATCTGTGAGGAGTGTCG